>Ga0233399_1000923_pt1 | contig 10620 bp, 2 predicted proteins | sample 43DmetaG_FD_182698 | JGI IMG/M metagenome (GOLD analysis project Ga0233399, IMG submission 182698) | Seawater microbial communities from Monterey Bay, California, United States - 43D | ecosystem: Environmental > Aquatic > Marine > Coastal | place: USA: California | collected 2016-11-08 | reverse complement strand
AATCTCCTGTCACTAAACAGTTATAATTATATGTGACCAATATTTTTAAAATATCTTAATATCTTACAGTATCCACTGTTTATACTATAATTTTATGAAAATTTAATTCTTTTTAAAATTTGAATTCTGATACTAAAAATGAATATGGCATGAATTTAATTGTCTTTAAATCTACGTAATAATCAAAAATTTCTAACTCTGTTGGATAATTTTAGTAAATTTCTTAATATTATAATTTCATTTATTTTGAAAATTTTGTACGTCCTTACCATTCGTAACTATCATATATATTGCCTCCAATACTCCAAGTAAAAGCAAATAGAAGAATTAAATAGAAATAATGCTATAATTCTAAAACTGGTACAGAGTCAAGTATATCAATTCCGCCACAATACTTAATTAAATTATCAAATTAAGATTCTATCATTTTACAATAGCTTGAAATCAAATTATGATCACAGGATGCAATAGACTCTTTACACTCATGTTTTATAAAATGATAATTATTCGAAAATAGTGTTCTAAAAGATTAATTCATAATTTTTACATAATCTCCCAAATGTGAATTTGCTATTATAATATAAAAAAATACTTTTTAAATCTAAATGAGGCTAAATTAATTTGTCATAAAATTCTATTTCCCATTTTCCAATAAAATATTGCCATTATAATTGGTTATTATCAATATAGATCATACCACATCTAGATATAGTCGCAGGGGAAGCCATCAATAAATCTTCAACTTCAAATAGAATTTAAAGTCGATTTGGTACAGGTATACGTTATCCATTCGATAGACAAAGCATTTTAGTATCATCTAATACTGTATTCATGTCTTCAATCCATTATGGATCTGCAGGTCTATTATAAAAATATATACCCATCAAATACCACCCATTCTGTATTTTGATTTTCTTAATTGTTTACATTTTTTATAACTTTGGCTATTATACCATCTGTCCAATCATTTGTCAATTAATTAACTTAACCATATAATCTATTTAATGGAATACTTTTTGGATTTATCACAGTATAATTTATCTTACTTTTTGAATTTTTCTTATCATCTTCTAACTATTAAAGTGCTTTGGAAAGCATTTTATAAACTGCAGTTTTACCACAGGCTGTTTAGCCAACCAAAATTACACCATGTCTTATTGTAAAACACTCATATAATTAAAAAATTTTATTCACTATTTTCTTTTCTTTTGAATAATTGTGCAATGTTAATTATTATATTATTGCTTATTCTATATTTTATTCACGAATCATATCATGCTTAACATTTGGAAATAAATCCTATATCAAATTATAAAATATTGGAACATCCTTTTCTAAAAATTTAGAAATATTTGCAAATTTTATAGATTAAACTAATATTTATTCTTCTGTTAATTTTTTATTTTTTAATTTCATTTATCCTGCCAATAAAATTACAGATTTCATAGCTCTTAAACCAAAATCATAGTGTTTTTTATTTGATATTTTTTCTTTTGAATATTTATATAAACAAACTATTTTTTTAGCTAATTATTTTCCATTTTTAAAACCTAACAAATATAGATTGAATAATAATAAATAATAAGGATACTAATCTTTTAAATAATATGCATTTAAAATAAAAAAGCATTATAAATAATAATAAGTATATACCATCAGATAAAAATAAGATTTCAGCAATTTTATCTTCTATTGGCCTCATAAATGATATAAATCTAAAAAGATATTTAAGGTTGTTAGGAAGTTCATTTCTTCCCACTAAGCCAAGATTCATTGTGATAAAAATCCCAAATCCAGCTTATAAAGGCATTTTTTAACCATTAAAATCCATTACAACTTATTATTATTTCATAGCCAATTATATACTGTGGATTTGCTAGGCAATAACTGATAGAATTTCTATCTCTATACGATTAAATTCATCAAAACAAGCCCATGTTCCAGTTTATATTAGTCCTCCAAAAAGTCTTCCCATTATATTATAATCTATGCTCTCAGAACAATTGAATATTAAGCACATTATTTATAATTATTTAGAAATATCTTTTATAGTCTCTGTTTTACCAGTCGCTGGTGGACCGGTAGGTGCCACTCCTTGATGAAATTATAAAGCTAGAGTTACTGTTAAAAAACAATTTTCTTATAAAGGTGTTATAACCAATCTATTTTGAGTTCCTTATAATAATTAAGATTAAAAATTAATAAAAATATAAATTATTAAAATACCTTAAAATTCAAAAGCTAAATTGATTATAGAATTAGCCTATCTTGCTTCAAAAGTCTTCTGATTATCAATTATGTAAAATTTAATGAGTTTAACCCAATCAAATTCATCTTAACTGATAATATTTTTTTCTAAAAAATCTTGTGTGACATCTCTTTAATATACAATTACGATAATAAGAGCACAAAACAGTGTTCTTTATTATGTATTTAAATCTTGAACAATTAAATTTATTATTTAATTTATTAATGTTTTCTATTCTAATAACTATGTTTATAATCTATCTTGTTGATTTGAATTTTGTAAATAATTTGTCATGCTTTCTTACCACATTATACTTTAAACAGTTACAATGCTTTATGATGGCCAATTATATAATACCCAACTTATATAGTCTTCTGATTTTTTCGGATATTAATTATAACAATTATATGTCAATATTCTTATAGTTTCTTAAGATTCTTTTAACAATCTAAAAAGCCATAATTCAACCTAATTTCAAAAATATTACTTTTTCTCCTTATTATATCTCGACGGGTTATTCAAATTACACGTATTCAGGAGATTGTTCAGGATCAAACGATATCATTGATAGAATTTATGTTTTACTTTCATCAAATATAACTCTGTTTATATTATCAAATAATTTTTTTAAATGTGTTTAAATATTTGTTGGTTAAATTGTTTGAGATAAAAAATCTATTAAATCTTCGTTATGCATAAAATAAAATCTAGGAAACCCTAATCTTTTTTGATTTAAATAAGAGTCTAATTGTTATATAATATTTTCCATTAAAATATTATATTAATGAATTTAATTAAGTTTATCTTAAGAATTACAATTTTGAACTACATTCGGAAATTTATGCGCCAATGTCATGATATTTTGAAAAAATTTATTTGCTTTTTAAAATTACTGTGATTCTTTTTTTAATTAATTTTAAATGTCTTCTGCACTAAATATATTTTACAAATATATCCAATTCCTTTAAAGTACTAATAATTAATCTATAGTGTCTTGAACTAAAATCAATTTCTATTTTAGATCTATGGCTTCATCTTTTAACTCATTTATATATTTTTAATTCAATATTCCTAATATTATAAAATATTTAACCTTATAATGAAAAAATATGTTCATCCAAATTAAATATTATTTCATCTACTGATGATAATTTATATTTGTCTTATTAATTTTCTACTTAAGTAATTTCAAAATTGAAAACATCCCATTTATTTTTTATATTTTAAAGCTAATTAAATATCATTTATTATCCAGTAGCCTTTTGAGATAATTCAATAAGAAAATCTTTTTTTTTTAATACATCATATGATATTAAATCATTTAAATTAAATTTTTGATTTGAAAATTTAAAACTTATATTTTATGTAATTTATTATAATTGCTACTATGATAAATCTTTATTTCCAAGGGCAATTAATAATGGCATATATGTTTAATGCAAAACTAATTCATTTGAAAAATAATTAAGAGCTTGATCTGTACCTTACGTAGAATAATTGCTTCTTATATTTGAACTAATTTATTGATTCTATATCTTAAAAGACCTTATTTAAGATTCATAATTTTATAAATCAAGGGATTCAAAAATTGTCTCTCTCCATCCTTTTTATTTGCTTGTAAAAAGCTCAATATTATTCCATAGTAGTTTTCTATTATTATATTCTGTTTCAAAAAATTATAATTCCCCTATTTTTTTATAATTTAATTTCATTTATTTCAAATAATCATGAAGATTTTTATTTTTTTCTAAATGTTTATTTAGAATAATTCCAAAATCACTCAATACTTACTTTTATATTATTATTTCTTTTTATATATTAATTTATGAAAAATCTTTTAAGTAATTCATATATAATGAACTTTATTACATTTATTGTATTGATTTATCAATTTCATTTATAAAATCTATTTATACTTTTTCTATCTCTAAATCATATCTAGTTTTTTACTCTTTTATAATTTTTGAAGTTCTTTCTAAAACTAAATCAAAACATCCTATTTATATAAGTTTTTTTTACAGTAAAAATTAATTAAATTCAAATTTAGTATTATTCATTTTTTTTAATAAATATTTTTTTAAACTTTAATACATATTTATTAATTTTCGATTATTAAAATATTTTAACCGTAAAAAAATTATGAATTTTTACCTATATTTTTTTAGATATTGTCTATTCTTGTATAATCTAATTCTGTTAAACAATCTTTATCAAATTATTTCAAAAGTTAGAGAATATTTTTAACTTAAACATTTTCTAAAATTAATTATCCTTTTTATGAAAATAATTCATCATGAATTTTGATTTTTTCATTATATTCATCTAAATTTTCTGGTTCCTCAGTTAGAATATCTAAATATGATGTGGTGTTCTATAAAAGTTTATTCAAAGTTACTTGCATTTTTTAATATCTAAAATAATACTATAAAACATTTTATTTTTAATGATCTTAGATTTTTAATTTATATGTAATATCATGTTAATTTTAATTTATTTAACTATTATGGCATAAAAGCCTACATTTTTATCATATATGAAATTTTCTATCTTTTTCATCCATTTTTATAAAATTTGTAATTCATATCTCGATTAATCAACACTTAAATCAATTTTATTGAATTCTTCTTTATATTAAGTTGACATGAACAATATTATATCTTAATTTATATCAATGCAATTTGAATAATTCTATTTAATAAAATCTTCAACTTATTGATAGTCTTTTTATATTTTTTTCTATATATAAATATATATACTTTTAAATTTTGATTAATTTCGATACAATATTTATTTTCCGCAATAATTTATTGTAAATTTAAGTTTTAAATTTCTTTATTATAGCACTCAAATTATTTATTTTTAGACAATTAATTGAGACTTTTCGATAATCCCAAGAAACTTTCCTAAATTTTATATATAAAATCAGTAATACTATCTTAATTTGGGTTTATATCAATTGATGTTTATTAAAATTAGATTTATATAATAAAAAGTCCTTAATTGATTTCCGAATTTTTGTTTATTTCATATAAAAATTGTTATTATGTATTCATTGTAACCTTTTTTATCACATATTTACTTGAAATATGTTTTATATGTATATGTAATCAATAAGTCTAAAAAATTTTTTTATTATTTTTAAATCATTTTTTGCAGAAATTATAAAATTTCTTTCTTTTTCATTTATTATTCTTTATGCTTTTATTGATAAACTTTTATTCTAATCTTGAGGTCTCCTAGTTTATGAAATTGTATTTATTCCTTATGTTCTTTTCTCTATTTACTTTTTAATTTATATATTATACCTCTATCATCTATATAATAATTAAATTGATTTTAGCTATTGCATTTGTTTACATTTGTTACTATTATTATAAAAAAATATTTTATGTTTCTAGAAATTCCACTATTCCCCAAAATCTTTTGTTACCTAACAATTGAGATGAAATCAACACTTAATTTGAAATCAATTTTATATATTGTAAAATCATTTACAATGATGAATTATAAGCTGATTTGCACCATAGATTTTTCTATAACTATTTTATATTTCTATATTTACCATTTTTTATCTTTATTTCAAATAAAATAACCAAAGAGTCTTTTATCGCCAAAACACAAATATTTTTACTTTATTTAATGATATTTACTTATAACATAATTTTTAAAAAAAAATATTCTTCTTAAAATACCAAAATTCTATTTCTCTTTTATCCAAGTATTCAAATTCAATTAATCAGCTGAATTTTATTCATTTATATTGCTTTAATTTTTCTAAATATTATGTATTATGAAATAAAAATATAAAAGATGAATCAAATAAATTCATAAAAAATTTAAAAATTCATTAAAAAATTACTTTGTTTTTAAAGATATGAACTATACCAGTCCTTGATATTACATAATAATCATCATATTTTAATTTTTCACTCTCAGAAATATCTTGTAAAACCACTAAATCATATGGATCGAATTATTAATTGCCTTTTTACACCACACAGTATATTAATTTTATAGTTGCAAGAGTTCCTAATTGTATTTAATACGAAAATAAATATTTTGATAAGAAATGGGAATTTGTAAAAAAAATTATGTTAAAAATTTCTAAAAATACATAGGTTGTAAAGATTTGGAAAATATTTTTAAACAATTTATAAAATCAAAAATTATATCAATAAAATTTATTTTATTAAATTATTATAAATATCTTGATTTCTATAAATGTCTAATCTATTATTTTCCAATATATTGATTAAATTGGACACTTTTGAATCAAACCAGGCTGTCCAATTCAAACAAACGGTCTAATTTATTCATTATCCAATATAATAAGATTTCACTATATTTAGAAATTGAAATATATATTAAAATTATAACCTATTTGATTTTTGAATTATGGTAATATAATGTTTTTTGAATTGAGTTTAAGATACGTATACATATGATTTAAATGATCAAAATTATAAAATTATTTAAGACATAAACTTTAAATCTTAATTAAATTATTAAAAATTATAATGAAATTTCTTTTATAAGATTTGATTGATGTAATTAATCAAAAAATGAAATATTACTATAATGGTTAATAATTTAAAATATAAGAATAAAAATTTATATGTTATATAATTTTATAATTTAACCATATTTACTATATTTTATTCAAGTTTTATAATTTTATTAATTTAAAAATAGTTAACTTATCTTATCATAATAATAAAATATAAAGATATTTACCGAATTATTGAAAATAAATTATGGCATCATGGCCTGTTTTTATGTCTTTTATTTTATTTTTCAAATTTTTTTTTTTATTTTCTTATTAAAATGTTTATTTTATGCAATTTATTACCTAAAATATTATAATTGTTACTGTATTTTTTTTTTTAAATTTAGACTGCTATAATAAACTTATTTCATTACTAACATAATTCTCCTAATCTTTTTAAATATTTATTTAAGATTCATCTATAGTATAATCTTAATAATCAGAATTTTATTTTTCAATTGTAGTATCATTATTAGTTTTAAAAACATCTACAGTTTATTTTGAAGATTTTTTTCGTATTTTTTATTAATTTTTCAAAATTGGCTTTATATAATTCATATTTTCATTATCAACTTATATAGGATCATTTTCATATAATTCTAATTATGAATTATTTTGTAATATTTATTATGATTTATTATTATATTATATTGTATCATAGCTTTATTTTTTTTTCTAAGAATTACGTGAAATGTAAGAATTATTAGGTTTTTTATTTTAAACTATTATATTATTATAATATTGTTTATATTTTTCTTCTTCATTAAAATCTGCTATCTATTATATCGATTTTTTCTAATTAATTTTTTGCATACTTGAAATATCTAAATAGCTTTATTCTATTTATATTAATATATTAAAAAAAATATTGATAGAAATTCAAAAATAATTTTACCTTAAAAATATAAGTTTTATTCTTATTGATTATTAATTTATTTTTTATTTAAGCTTTAAGATAATTAAAGAGATTTTTATTAAATTTGAAGATCATTATTATTATGAGATTTTAATTTTGTTAATTTATTTTTAAATATTACACTATTTTCATTTTCCTAAACATCACTCGGCATTTATTATAATAATTATGTGATTGAAATTCTTCTTTTAGGCTGTTGAGATTTTTAAATCAAATTTTTACTTGACTATGATGCCTCTGGTTATTAATCGGAAAATACAGAATAATTTTTTTGCATAATATTTCTTTTTTAACTTATTTTTGAAAGATTTAATATGTCATCATTTTTTTTATCAATTATTCTCAGATCATTTTTTTTATAATCAAAAGTAATATAATCCTATGATTCATTAGTATTTTTATTTTCATTCTTACTCAATCCTTTTAAGTAATTCGAGATAAATATATCTTATTTTTAAAGATTTTCGTCTACTTTTTATTTTTATTCATAATTTTGTTATTTAATTTTAGGTATAAAACTTTTATTTTATTCAGGAAGATAAAACATTTTTTTTTTATTTTAATATTTTTGAAATCCTTAATTATTATAGTCTTAAATTTATGACATTAATTATGATTATAATTTATCTTAAAAACTTATGTCTTATGATATATTAATGCTTTTATTATTGCTCGTTTTTTTAGTAATGTCTAGATAACTATTCAGACTATTTTTTGATTAATCTAAACTTACATTTAATTATGAAAAATCTTTTGATAAATTTTATAGTATTCCATTATTATAGCTTATTTTTGATTATTCTGGTGATAATATTCTTGATTATTCTAAAGATTTTAAATTCTAAAGCACACTTTAATTGATTTTTGATAAAGATAAATCATTATCTGCTCCAAATAGTTATGAATGTTATTCTGAATTAATCAATCTCAAATCTAATTTATTATAAAAATTTTTTATATAAAAGTTTTTTAAAGAAATATTTTAAATGTATAATAAAATTTAAAGGAATGCTTTCAAAAATTCATATTTAATATAAAATTGTATATCTTTATTCTTTTTAAAATGAAATTTATATATCTATATTTTTTTATATTACTTGGCTTAAAAACATTGTTACTTCTTGCACGATTTACATAAGTATTGTGCTTTTATAGAATTAGATCATCTATATTGCAATATTGAAATTTCTTTTTTTCCTAAATCATATATTTTCTTTTATTAAAAATCTAACTCAATTTAAAACTTATCTTTATTCAATTAAGACAATAAAGGTTAAATTAAATTAAAAAAACCAATTTTTATAATAAATAAAATGATGTTATAAAAATTAATTATTAGTAAATTTCATTTATAATACTAAAATTATAAATTTTAGATGGGTCAATTTAAAATTACTAAAATAAGATAATTTCATAATTCAAAAAATTATTATTTTCTTTTTTTAGATAATAAAATATCAAAATTTTATATTAAATTTTAAATTTTCTTGTTATTTTCTACCTAAATTAAAAAGAATAGATATTTTATAAATCAATTTATTTTAAATAAATGTAAAAATAAAAATAAAATTTGAGAATAGAGTTTTACTCTGGATTTATTTCAGGTATTACAACAGTTACTATATGTTAACCTTTAGATCTATGTAAAACAAGGGTAAATGCTCTATAAGGTACTGAGATAGGAAAATCATAGTATTTATAAAAATACTCAGGCTTTTTTAAAACTTTTTAAAACATATATAAAGAAGAAGGATTAAGGGCTTTTTATAGCGGATACAGAGTAACATTAATGGCCTATCCATTATTTCATGCTGTATTTTTTACAACATTTAATCATGTAAAACCAATTTTCTAATCTTATTTTTGTAATCAAAATTAGATAACAATAGCCTTAATGAGTAGTTTAGTTGCGGGTATAACTTGTGATATTTTGACAAATCCATTATGGGTAATTTATTATACTGAAATTTTTATGATGTAATTTTGCTAAAATTTTCAGAATTTTGTTTGTATATTTTAAAATAAAATTAAAAAAGTTTAAGATTTTACAAATTAAATAACATTTTCTTAAAAATTTTAATCAATTTTTAAAAAATCAAGGTTATAAGAACAAGAATGCAAACAGAAATATTTCATAAAGATAAAAATTACCAAACATTTTATTAAAGTTATAAAAATATAAAAGAAAAAGTAAATCTAATAAATGATTTATAGGAAGGATTTTAAGCATTTTATAAAGGATTGGCAACAAGTTTATGGGGAATTTCTCACGCAATGATTAATTTTACTATTTATGATTAATTAAAGGAAAGATATAATAAAGAATAAAGTTAAATAAAGACAGTATCTTTTGCAATTACTTCCAAATGTTAGTAAGTATATATTTAGTAACTGCTGTATTATGTACATATCCTCATGTAGTCGTTAGAACTCAAATATAAGATAATAGAAATAGAGTAAAAGTCAGAGATGTCATAAAAAATATATATAAAACATAAGGATTAAAAGGATTTTATGTAGGAATTAAATTTGATATATTCAGAGTATTTTTTTTTATTAATTTAGGCTATTCCAAGTAATATTGTAACTTTTTTAACATATGAAAATGTTAAATTACGATTTTAGAATTCTAATTTTTGATAATATTATCTTTAATCATTTTAAATTAAAATTCAATAAAAATATTCAATTTTTAATTATTTTTATATTGAAATTAATTTTAGTTTTTTTTATAGTATTTTTAATTTCTTTTAAATTATTTTTTTTATAATTAGAATTACTCTAAAAAATTTTAGAATAAATTATATTAAAAATTATATAATCAAAAACTCCTATATATGTATTAATTTTTTGTAAAAAAATGATTTTTAAATAAATGAATAAATTAATACATTATAAAATAATCATTTT
>Ga0233399_1000920_pt1 | contig 10632 bp, 6 predicted proteins | sample 43DmetaG_FD_182698 | JGI IMG/M metagenome (GOLD analysis project Ga0233399, IMG submission 182698) | Seawater microbial communities from Monterey Bay, California, United States - 43D | ecosystem: Environmental > Aquatic > Marine > Coastal | place: USA: California | collected 2016-11-08 | reverse complement strand
GGTTGGGGTTGGGCCCAACCCCAACCCCAACCCCAACCCCAATATTATTAAAAAATATTTGTTTATAATATAAATAATAATTTTATAAATTTTTTATAATAATTTAAATCATAATTAAATATACAAAATCATTCAAAAAATTTATTTTCAAGAGTAGAAATATATCCATTTAATACTTTTTCAAACATTTATTTGTATAGAATTTTTTAAACATTTTGTTCAATTACACTATCCACTATCTATTAGCTTTTTAATTCTATACTTTCATTGATTATTTATAAATCTTTATTATGTAATCTTTTTTAGATTTTATTTTCAAATTGTTCTTAGACTTTTTTATGTAGACTTGAGTTTTTTGAGGATATTTATAATTATTTATCAAAATTTATGAAGAAACTTTTGGTTGCTTATTTTTTATTTTGATTTATATTTATATTATTTATCTTTTATGAATTATATATATACTAATTCTAAATTTGGAAATCTATAAGTTAAAAAATTTTCAAAAATCCCACATTACGAAACAGGATTATTTATGATATTTAAACTTTACAGGTTTTCTAAGCATTCTAAGCACGTTAATTAGTTCATTTGGTTAATGAGATTATGTGATAATTCTAATTTTTTTAAAAATTTGAATTTTTTAAGTTTATTCACAGTTTTTCCATTTGCCAAACTTTAAATTTGACAATATTATATATAAACCTTTAGATTTAATATATTTATACTTGTTCTGTATTCGGATATTTTATTGTTAAAGTCAAAATTTATTCGTAGTCGTTTCCATATATAAAAAGTTTTTTATCATTTGCATAATTAAAACCATTTAATTTCTAATTTTCTTAATTCTTATAATAAAATTTTTTTACAGAATTAGTTATTTTTTTCCATTAGTCATATATAAGTGCAATATTTTTTTAATTTATATTTTTTTCTATTTCTTTTTATAGATTTAAATTATTTCTATATTTATTATAATATACACTTTACCCATTCCTAATTAATCTTTTGATTTTGATTTTTATTAATTATAATTACTTGGTGAAACACTAGATCTTGTTTTTGTATTTATGCTTTTTTCGTTTTTAATTTTACTTTATGATAAATTTTTAATTTAGATTTTTTAACTATAATTCAACTCACTTTTCTGATAAAAAGAATTAACATTTTTTTAAATGAACGAACATTCTAGTTTATCATTTTCTACGTGTCTTTTATTGATCTCAACATCATCTAACATTTTGAGATTCTTCAAATTATCTAATACATCATTTTGATATGTTTTTTTATCAAAATTTTCTTAATATAATGATAAACTTTCTAACCACGTTAACTTATAATTTATAATAATACTAATTTCAATTTACTATAAGGTATTTAACTAAAAATATTATTGCTAAGATTCAATTTCTCTAATTTCTTCAAATGAAAAATATTTTCAATTTATTCAATCTTATAAACATAAATTTATACTTTATTATTTTTAAAATCTATTTCTGTTAATAAATGGTTTTCATCCAAATTTTCAATTTTAATTATATTATTATCTGCTAATTTAATTACTCTACTATTAAAAAAATATACTTTAATTTTTTCAATTTTTAAAGTTAATCAATTTTTTTTATTTTATTATTTGCTAAATTTAAAACTTCTAAATATTAAAGACTATCTAAATTTTTAATTTGTGATATATTATTTCTTTATATTATTAAGACCTTTTATATATAATAATACTTTAAGTTTTATTAAATTTTGCAAATTATCTATTTTTAATATTTAATTTGATCTCAAATTTAAATAAATTAGACAAGGCAAAGATATCATATTCTCTATTTTTTGAATTTTATTTTTTTATAAGGATAAATACTTGATATTTTCCTCACCTTCTAATAATGGTATAGTATTAATGTCTAATTCATCAAGTTTTAAACTTTATAAAATTAATTTTTACTTATCTATAAATTTTTCTCTAAATGAAGGTTTTCTATAACAAATTAATGTACCTGGTATGTTTGGTAGTTCAATAATCAAAATTTACCCATCATTTGTAATTATTTATATTTTGCCATTTTTTAATAGAAATTTATATCTTGGATCATTAGTGCTTTCATAAAGATCTATAATTTATAAGTTTTACTTTATATTTCTTAACTTGAATAAGTTTAATTTTTTGTTGATTGATTCTATATTTCGTAGATATTTTATTGTATATTTTCTTTCTAATTTTTTAATATCATTTTAAAATTCAATTATTATAAAAATTATAAAAATAAAAATTAGCCTAATACGAAAATTTTTAATTTTATTCTTTTTTGCTTCTAATAATTTACTATAAAAATACCAATTCACTTTTAATATAAAAATGAGATAAAAAAATCAATTTAGTTCTGATATTAAGTAAAATTAATTTTGAGTAATAGCGTAAAGATTGAACCAAAAGATGATGTAATATTCTTAGGAATCAAAGCAGGAAATAAAGAATCTAAATCAAAAGATTCAATGATTAAATAATCAATAAGTTTTGATTATCAAAAATCTCAGTGGTAGAATAGTAATACTTATAATTTTAAAAAATTTGAAAAAATGATTATAATATTAATATGATATAGGAAACCCTCGAGAAGATAATGAGAGATATTACAATGATAGGTAAATTGAAAGATATTCTGACCGTCATTAAAATTATGAAAGACATGAAAGATCTTATGATAGATAAAACGATAGATAAAGTTAATATGATAGACAAAATCCAATTTATGAAAGACACCAACACTACTACCCACCACCTCCTCAAACTTTCTAGTAACCTTACTATTAGATGCCCTATAATTAACCACCTGCTCCACAATTATAGCAATAGCCTTAAGAAATGTCATTTTTAAATAATATGTTTATGTAATTCTTTTCAAAAATGATTTCAGGAAATATAGGTGATAATAGCACAAATTAGTAAAATCAAATTTAATCTGTTTAATCTAATCAAGGTTTATATTATTAATATAATAGAACCTTACAAAGAATAGAAACCAGAAGAAACTATGCCTGAACCTGCAGAAATTGATATTAAATAAATCTAAAATATTGAACATAGAGTAGAAGTTATACCTAAGGCTTGTAAAATTAACAGGTTTTGTTAAATTATTTAGATTTAAATTTATGGTTTAAAAAGCCCCATTTCAATCTAAAATTCTAGTTTATGTTGATGGTAGAAAAACTATGGATTTCTTAGAAGAAAGATTAGGATCTGCCTTAGATAGTTATGTTTTTGTTAACATTAATGACTATAAACCAGATCCAGATATTGGTTAATTAATCATGTTAACTGATGATGATGCCCCAGAAATATGTTTAATTTTATAAAATTTACTCATAAAATCAACCATCATAAAAATTTTAAATTGAATTTTAATTAGTTTCATTTGATTATCAATAGAGTATTAAATTTTATTTGGCTAAAAAATTAAAATACTTTGAATTTTAATTTATAAATTGATTTCAAAAGTTTAATGGTAAGTTTTATTGAAAATTGTGTATTATGAGTAACTTTAAATTTTTTATTATGATATTAGGTAAAATGAAAGAAGTTTCAATATGTTTTAATTTTTGTGAACCAAAAGATTATGATTCATATTGCTAAAGATGTGCTTTATTTTCAGGAACAGGGAAAAAATACTCTATAAGTTATATTACTGCTAGAGAAGAAGGAAAAGCTTAAAAAATCAAAGAAATTTATGAAAAATTAAATGTGACTACTTTACCCACAAGTTTAGATCAAATTATAGAAGCAAAAGCTTAAGATAAGTCAGGTTTATAAAAATATTTTTGTAGATGATGAAAAAAAAGAAATTTATGACACATCTTTTTAATTTATCAAAGATGAGAGATTTACTTTTAGACTTCCTAGAGGAACTAAAAGAGAGCCTAAAAAAGCTGCTTAACAAAATGAGTTTTTTATTATTTATTAAAGTTCAGCAGGTGGTGGAGCCTGGGGAGGTGGCGGTGGTGCCTAAAATTAGTCAAACTAAGGTTGGGGCGGTGGTGCCTAAACTTAGTAAAACTAAGGTTGGGGCGGTGGTGCTCCTAATTAACCAGCAAATGATGCTTGGGGTGGTGGAGGTGGAGTCGTTTAAGAAAATTAGACTTAAGATGCTTGGGGAGCACAAAATGATTAACCTTAAGATGTATTTGGTGGTTAATAGTAAAGTAAGCCAGTATAAGATGGATGGGGAAGTTAACCTTAAGAATGTATTATAGTATAAAAAAGAAAATGCTGAATAGTAATGGGGAGAACAACCAACAAAAAAAGTTCATTTCGAATAGCCATAAGAATAACAAAGTGGATGGTGATTTATATCTTATTAAATAAGAAATATAATTTAATATTCTAATATATTAAAATTTGGATTTTAATATTATATTAAAATGAATTAAATGATAATAAAAGACGAATTAAATAATTCATTTGATTAGAGTGGTTTTTTATAAAAAAACTAAATAAATTTAGACAATACTTTTTTAAATGATTTAGACTTTACCAAAGATAAAATATTGAAAATAAATAATATTTAAGAAAATAAAAAATTTATGTAAATTGATATAGATTTTATTGAAAATAATTTAAATAATTTATAAAACTCAGAAAATACATAAGAGGTTTATAAAAAATAAGTTTAAGATTTATTAAGAAATGTCAATAGAAGATCTTAATAAATTAATTTTTGCATAAAGTTTACAATAAACAAGACAATTTGATAAAAAAGACCTTACATTGTAGTAGAATTTATAAAACATAACAAAGACTTTTTTTGATACCGACTAAATATAAAATATTCTTGATGGAATCGAAGATGAATAATATAACAATACTAACTTTTTAGAATAGTTTTGAATATTTATATAACTAAATATATATTACTTAAAAATATATTGATTTAAAATATTGATTTAAAATATTTAATCAAAATATTGATTTAAAATATATAACTTACAATTATATTACTTACATATTATATAAAATAAATAAAATCATAATTTAACGCATTCAATTATCATAACAGGTAATTTAAATTTACTATCTCAATATTCCTATAAACTATTTTCTTTACTATATTTATTCTCTCAAAACCTTTAATTAAATCTTAAATTACTTATCCAAATCCTTATTATCAAGCCATTTCCATTTATTACAAATTTTAGAAAATTAACTTTCATTATTATATTAAATTTAATTCTGCTGATAATATTACAACTTTTTTATGGTTTAATTCAAAATACTTATCTTAAAATCTATCATCATTTATTGACACATATTCTGTAACGTCATCTATATTGTATAAATTTTATGCCTTTTATAAAATCTCTTATTTATATCATAAATTCATTAACAAATCTATTAAATGACGCTCTTATATATCCTTACGGATTATCATTTTTTTTTTCATTCTTTAATGCAAAATTGCCTGAAATTTTATTCTTTTTTCGAAACTAGATTTATTATTAGTTCAATTTTTAAATTTTCTGAAAAAATTATCTCTAATTGAAATTGCAAAAAATTTTTTAAATTTATTTAAGTTTTATACTGAATTTTATAAAATCAAATATTATTAAAAATTGTAATTATGTTTAAAAAAAATCACCCAACAGGGGGCTCGAACCCCTGACCACCAGATTAAAAGTCTGGCGCTCTACCGACTGAGCTAGCCGGGCTTATTATATTTATTTGACTAAAATCAATAATATTGATAAATAAATATAAGAATATACATAATACTTGATATAAAATTTTATTAAATTATTTTCATGAGAAATAAAATATTAAAGTAATTTTCTCTTTAGTATCCTTGCTTAACTAGAGATTTTATACATGATCGATTATTTGAATCATAAAATGGATATTTCAACTAAAATAACTTATAAATTAACGAACTAGTTCATATTATAAACAATAATGATATATTTTTAGAAAGAGCCAATAGATTTTAAAAATATCGAAGAAATTGAAGATTATTCTCGAGAAATTACATTAAAATATCCTTAATTTGCTTGGATTACTCCTAGTGAACTATTTAAACCATGGTATGGAATGAGTGTAGCAAACTATATACATTAAACCTAAAAGAAAATGGATAAACCCTTAAAAATAATTGAAGTTGGAGCAGGTTCTAATTTTTATTTTTAGGTACAGGAAGTGCAGCTGATTCTATTTTATCTTTTTTTCGAAAGTATGATAAAAATATGTACAATTCATTAACATACGAAATTATAGAACTTTCTAAAATTATGACGATAAAGGCCAAATAAAAATTATAAAAAAATCACTCTAAATTGCTAAAAAATGGATAAATAAGAATAATATAAGATGATATAGCAAATTGGAGAGTAACTATATATAAATTAGTCATAAAATAAAAATGATCATTATTTTTTTTTATTTTTAGAAGTATTAGAAAATATGCCTCATGATAAAATAATGAAAAGTAATAATAAATGGGATTTATAAACTATGATTGATTATAAATAAGGTATTTATTTAGAAAAATAATAGCCAATTTCTGATAATATAATAAATGTAAATATAATATAAAATTTAGGAAGTTCTGCAAATATATGAAAATTTATATGAAATTGATCCATTTTTTAAAAAAGAAAAAAATTTTGTATAAAAAATATTCAATGTTTTTTATTAGAAATCATATTAAGACAGAAGTTTATATTTACCTACTCATTGTATAAATTTTAAATTTTATAGTATATAAAACATTTAAAAATATAAATAGAAATATTCCTAATCATCATATGATAATTGCAGATTTTGATACATTAGGATCAAAAATAGAAGGCATAAACGCTCCCATAATAACAAAAAAATTAAAAAATAATAATTTAAAAACAGACTATCACAATTATTTAGTAGATAGAGGAGATGTATTATAATTTTAAAAATAGGCTGATATAGTTTTTCCAACAAATTTTAAATTATTATCTTATATGTATAAAAAAACATGCGGAAGAGATGGATAATAAATAAAAAGTTTTGAATTTGTGGAATAATACTTAAAAGAAGATTGGGATTTCAAAAAGAGTGGATATAATCCATTAAAAGAAGATTTCTAGAATTCATAGTTTTTTATTACAGATATATGATATTTAATATAAATAATTAATATGGATATAGATTTTTATAAAAAAAATATATTAGATTTATAAAATAATGTTAAATTCAGTTCAAGTTTCTTTTAACATTATAAAAACAATAATTAATCAGATGTCTATTTGAAAATTTTAATATCTGTAGTAGAATTGTAATAGATTTAGAACTTTGATAATGATGAAATCAACTATATATTGGACTTTACAAAATCGATTTTAAAATAAACAAAAGATATTCATTTTTAAGAATTTTTTAAAGATTTTACAATATAATTGGTAGATTTTTTAAATAATTTCTAAAAAAATTAGGAAAATGATTAATTTTTAAAAAATATATTTAAAAGTCTTAGTATAGAGTTAAATGGTATTGATCAATATATAATATTTTTATAATAGCCTAATAATTTATTTAGTAGTTAAAAAGATAATAAAACATTAAAAAATATATTTATAGATTTAATAAAAAATAGTTCTTAATTGTTGTAAAAAAAAGATGATTTTTTGAATTCATTAATAATTCAATAAGAAATAAAAATAAATAGAAAATACTATAAAGGATTAGTAATAAAATTATAAACAATATTTACATATCCTTAGAAAATTATCATGAAAGATAAATATAAGGCATTGATAATAACTTAAGTAAATTAATTTTAATTTAGAATTTTTAAGAGAATTAGCTAAAAATTCTTAGTTAAAATGTTTATTGTGATGAATTAAATTGGATTTAATATTGGAAATAAAATTATGAGAATATTTTAAAAGATATTGAATGTCTGATATTTTAATATGTGATATCAAATGAGCTCAGAGATTATTTAGTAAAATAGAAATTTATATTTGATGGAATAGGTGAAAAAAACGTATATAGATTATAAAAAATGTTCAATGTTCAAATTTTATCGAATTTAGTTTTCATTTAAAGCAATCAAAATTATGAATTCTAAATATAGTTTGAAATATAGTAATAAATATTTATATTAGAAATGAATATATCTTTATTTAAAATTAGAATTTTATGTGCTATTATACTTTATTTCTAAATGAGAAAAAAGACATATATATAGAAAATATAAAATAAGAATTATGGTAAAAATGGAATTAGATTTATAATATTTTAAATAATTAGTCAATAATTATAAATTCTATCGATGTAGAATTGAAATTATTAACTTTAATAATTTATTTTATATATCAGAATATGAAGATTAATAGTAAATATGAATAAATAATTTAAATATATTAAAATGCATTTTTAAATATGATAAAAATATACACTAATATATCAATTTTTGATATACAATAATATTTTGAATAGTAAAACGATAATATAATAAAATAAATTGATATTTTAAAAAATCAAAAATATTAGAAATTTTAATGTACTTTCGAAAAATTCATTTAAAAAGATATTAATGAAATTTATTTATACGATTAAAAACATCAACATATAATAAATTTAGAAATTATAGGAAGTGTGTTTCATTCTGTATTTAAGGGTTCATGGGGTTATAAAAAAAATATTAAAATAAGTTTGTATTAAGATAAAATTTAACAACTTTTAGTTTCACTAAAAACAATTATATATATGCTTTAGATAGACTTTGATAATATCACTAATTCATGATTAATTCTTGAATATATCTTGATTTTAATTATTTGGAACTTATTTTATTTAAAAATAAAAAATAATTTGATATTATTTAAATTTGAAATTCAATCAATATTATTTGGTACTAAGGGATCAAAACCTAATTCTTCAACTGGTATAACAAATTCGCTCAATTTACCTTCATATGCTTTAACCATATGAGAATGAGCTTTTCTAATTTATAATAATTAAGATTCTAATTCTTAAATGTAAACATTTTTATTTTCCTCTACTTCTTCTAATGTTTTTGTAATTCCGACTTTAATTAATCATATAATTACTTAATTAATCAGGATCAATATTTAAGGTCTTTAGTATCTAATTTAATTCTAGATCTTTAACTTCTAAATTTTCTTAAATAGCTTATACTTATTTTTCCATAATTAAATTCTTTAATATATATGATAATATACTTTTAACCCAATTTTTTATTGTATTTGATATATTTATTCATTAAACTTTCTATAAAGATAATCTTTCTCTTTTTTTAAAAAATTATATTATTATAATTTAACTTCATATTCATATTCTTATTTTCTCAATAAAATTTCACATTATTCTCTTTAAATATTAATTTCGTCTTTTTATTTTTTAACCTAAAAATTATATCAAAATACTTTATCATGTTCTTTTGTTTAAATTAAAAGCATTTGAATTTCTTCATTAATGCTTTTCAATGGCTCAGTTAATTCTCTACTTTCCTTTTCTATTTGCTATAATTTTATTTTATATTTGTCTTCCTCTAAAAAGTTTAAAAAGTATTACATTTTTGAAATCCACTAATCTCCCCTTTTAATTTTTTAATTGTGATAATATTATTTGTAGTAATATCCATATAATAAGCTTTTATGTCTTAATATTTTCTAACGTGTTCTTTAGTCAATTCTTTTATTATATCATCTTTTTTATCCTCAGCTTATTTTATCAATAAACTTCTAGCCTCTTCCATTTCAGCTCTCATTTTTTACATTTTTAAATCGTATTTTTTTTTAACATCAATAAATTAGCGCTCATACTCTTATCTTTAAAGAGTCATCTTTTTATCTTAATCTGCATTCAATGCAAAAATATAATCTAAATGTGATAATTCTTACTCTTTAATCTAAAATTATTAAAATTTAAACATAAGTTTTCAAATATCTATTATCAGTTTTTAATTCTCTTTCTTTAATTTTATGATCATCTTCATTTTACTTTAATGTGATTTCTACATCTTTTTTTAATTCTGCTTGTTAATCTTAATTTTAAAATAGCATATGTTTAACTCTTAAAATATAAAAATTTCTACCTTTATTTATATAAATTTATTGTCATTATATGATTTTCTTTTAAATCTTCTACTTCTCTCTCTTTATTAATAAGCTCTCCTTTTTAATCTTCTAATTCTTTCTTTGATACAATCCAATCCACATTTAGTTTTTCTCTTTCTTATTAATAAAATGCAAGATTTTTTTCTTCTTCTAAAATTTATGCAGCAAATTATCTAGCTTCCATTCTAGCTTGTTTTTTAACTTCTTCTGGCACATTATCTTTAACTGCATTTGCAGAATCTATAGCTTTTTGTTCTTTAGGGTTAATTTTAACTGGTTAATCCTTTTTGGGAGGCATTTAAAATATTAAATTATAGTTGCAAAAATAGAAAAATTTAAATAATAAATCAAAAAGTAGAAAATCCGGGGATTGAACCCGGGACCTCATCCGTGTTAAGGATGCGTGATAACCACTACACTAATCTTCTTAATATTTTAAATGAAATTTAATTTTCTTAATAATTAAAATAATCTTTCATAAATGGTTCTTAATTATGATAATTATTTTTATAATTATGGATG
>Ga0233399_1000918_pt1 | contig 10637 bp, 10 predicted proteins | sample 43DmetaG_FD_182698 | JGI IMG/M metagenome (GOLD analysis project Ga0233399, IMG submission 182698) | Seawater microbial communities from Monterey Bay, California, United States - 43D | ecosystem: Environmental > Aquatic > Marine > Coastal | place: USA: California | collected 2016-11-08 | reverse complement strand
GACACCATCATTGTTAGCACTAAGAGTTTGGGTTAGCAGAGGTGCCTATGCTGGTTTTACAAGGCTTTTGAGGCTTAAATCTATTGCACGCTAATCTAATTAATTATTAGAAGAGACTGGCATTAGACTGCCAGCTCGGCTTCTGACTCTTGGATATGCCACATTTTAGTATATCGGCCATTAAGATTTAAAAGCTCGTCATGTGTGCCTTTTTCAACAATACAACCTTGTTCCAAAACAATAATCTGATCAGCATCAACGACTGTCGATAAACGGTGTGCAATTGTTATAACAGATCTTCCCGAACCTAATCCTCGTAAACTATCTTGGATGTTTCTTTCAGTTTCTGTATCTAACGCCGAAGTTGCTTCATCCAGTACTAATATGGGAGGGTTTTTCAACAAAGTACGTGCAATACCTACTCTTTGCTTTTCGCCTCCAGATAACTTTAATCCTCTTTCGCCAACAGTTGTATTATAACCATCAGTTAAACTAATTATAAAATCATGTATTTTTGCTGACTTGGCAGCAGCTATTATTTCATCTTCCGACGCACCATCCCGACCATAAGCAATATTATATCCTATAGTATCGTTAAACAGAACAGTATCTTGGGGAACAATCCCTATAGAGTTATGAACAGATGCTTGCGTTACGTTACGAATATCTTGTCCATCAATTTTTAAACTTCCAGAATTTACATCATAGAACCTAAAAAGAAGACGCCCGATAGTTGATTTACCAGAACCCGAGGGGCCAACGATTGCAACTGTCTCACCTTTTTTTATTTTCAGCGATAACTTGGATAGTATAGTTCTTTCTGGATCATAGCCAAATGTAACGTTATCAAATTCAATTTGACCACCTTTTATATTTAAATCTTCGGCATTTGCCACGTCAATTACTTCTTGAGGTTGACCTAGAAGATCAAACATTTCGCCCATATCAACTAATGCTTGTCGAATTTCACGATATACTGTTCCCAGAAATCCCAAAGGCATTGTTATTTGAATCATATAGGCATTTGCCATAACAAAATCGCCAACACTCAATTCTCCCCTTTGAACAGCCATAGCAGCCAATATCATTACTGTAATTAATCCCCCAGTGATAAGGAGTGTTTGCCCAAAATTTAAAAAAGCTAATGAATAACTGGTCTTCAATGCAGCAGCTTCATAACCTCGCATACTTTCATCATATCTTAGTGCTTCTCTTTCTTCAGCACCAAAGTATTTTACTGTTTCAAAATTCAATAAACTATCAATAGCTTTTTGATTAGCATCAGTATCTTTATCATTCATTTCTTTACGTACTTTCACCCGCCATTCTGTGACGGAAAAAGTAAACCAAATATATAAGACAATCGTAATCAAAACGATTGCCATATAGATAAAACCAAACTCTAGATAAAAAATACCTGCAACAATTAACAATTTAAGAATTAGTGGCCCAATTGAGAAAAGCATAAACCTTAATAAAAACTCGACCCCCTTAACACCACGCTCCATTACTCTACTTAATCCACCAGTCTTGCGTGTAATGTGATACCTGAGAGATAATCGATGCATATGCCTAAATGTCTCTAAAGCTAGTTGGCGTAGAGCACGTTGACCTACTTGTGCAAATATCACGTCTCTAAGTTGGCTAAATCCAACTGACAAAATGCGCATAACACCATAAGCAACAACCATACCGAGTGCACCTGCAGTCAACATAAATATAGTTTGATCTTCATCCGCTCCCGGAGCAAGGGCATCAACAGATACTCCATAAAAGTATGGTGCCAGTAATCCTAGTATTTCACCAAGTACTAATGCCAGCATTGCAAGAACAACTCTAAATTGTATATCTTTTCGCGATTTTGGCCACAAATATGGTAAAACAGATTTGATCACGTTCATTGCTTGTCCGCTTTTCAAATTTGCTGATGAAGTAGTGGGTCTCAATGTAATTAATCTCCGTTGAAGTCTTAACATAGTATTATGCTTCAAACTTGACTAGTTAATTCAAAATAAACTTTGTGAATATTATTTTTCAGGTATTTGGAACACTTGACCTGGATAAATTAAATCTGGGTCTTTTATTGAATCTCGGTTAGCTTCAAAAATTTGAACATATCTCATACCGAAGCCATATTTTAATTCTGCTAACTTCCATAGCGTAAAGCCAGGTTGTATTGTGGCCTGACCATCTTCCATTTCACGAATTACACGTTGGAAAGGACTCTCTACACGATCTACAACTTTACCTTCATTATTGATTGCATCAACTCTTAGCGTATAGATACCTTCTTCAATGTTAGGTATTTCAAAGTTCCACTTTCCATCAGTAACTTCTCCTAAAACAACTGGTTTATTATCAACATATACCCGAACTATCTGCTCAGATGATGCCCTACCAGCAAGAATTACATCGCCACTGGCAGCATAGTTAATTGTATCTAATGAAAGAGGTTGAATCTTTGGAGCTATATCGTTTTGTTCTTGAACAATAATCTTACCGTCAGATTCAGCAATAATAATTTTTGGGCCACTCCCTTCAGCCTCTTTATTTGGGATTATCAAGACTGTATCAGCAGATTTAATGTTGCTGTCATTTACATCTTCTAATTGTAACTCAAGTGGTTTTTCACCAGAAGGGATCGTGGTTAATATAGCAAAAGCTCCTGAAGCATCAGCTTCAGCAGTCTCCAACTCTTTTCCGTCTACCAACAATCTTACCTCACTATTAGGCTTAGCTGAACCTGCAATAATAGCAGATCCATCTTCATCTACTCTTACTAAATCAAATGCTGGATTATTTTCAATTACAGCTTCAGGCTCTGCTATTATATTTTCTTCAGTAACTACCAATGTCTCTTCCATAGTAGCTGCCTCTTCTTCGGACGAAGTCACCTTATCTTTAGTAACTGGCTCTACTTTCGCTGTAGTCACCTTATCTTTAGTAGCTGGCTCTTCTTTCTCTGTAGTCACATTATCTTTAGCAATTGGCTCCGCTACAACTGTAGACGCTTCTTTTTTGGTGACAGGCAACTCTACACTTTCAACCACCTCTTCTTTAGTAGTGGGCACTTCTTCAGATTTGTTTATTTCTTCTTTGGTATCTATACTGCCTTTAACTGCAGGTATTTCTTTTTGGTCAATTGATTTCACCTCTGCAGGCCCTGCCTCATTGGAAACAGCTTCATTCACCTCAACTTTAACAATATCAAGATTATCTTCATCTACAGTTTCCATTACAATAAAAAATATTGCTAAAACTGCAAATGCAGCTGCAAAAGAAAGAATAACTTTATCTTCTGAACGATTTCCAAATGTCTTTTTGACACGTGAAGATTCCTTTAATTTGAGGATTTCAGTTTTTTTAGCATTCATATTCTCTTGCCCCCTTGGCGGTAGTTAATAATAGTTGTAAGTATAAACAATGAATTTACAACGCAAAAAATCCATATGTGTCTATTGCGCACATCGTGATGGTACAAAATCTAGTTATTTACAAGCAGCCACTGACACCGGAAATATGATTGCGCGTAATAGTATGCGCTTAGTATATGGTGCAGGAAACGTTGGGTTAATGGGTGAAGTTGCAAATTCTGCTCAATCAGGGAATGCAGAAGTATTTGGAGTGATACCAAAACACCTTCTTGAACAAGAAATTGGCAAAAAAGATATAGACACTTTTATAATCACTGAGAATATGCACGAAAGAAAAAAAATAATGGTGTTAAATTCTGATGCTTTTATCCTTTTACCCGGAGGGTTTGGAAGTTTGGATGAATTTTTTGAATTGATAACTTGGCGACAATTAGGACTGCACTCCAAACCATGTTTTATATTTAATGTAAACGGTTATTGGGATCCACTTTTGAAATTAATTGAGAACCAAATTTCAGAAGGGTTTGTACAATCTAATAATAAAAATTTTTATTCAATTGTGAACACTATTGATGAGCTGGAAACTAAATTAATTCAAGCTCTCTCATGACGGATAGCATAGTAAGAATATATTCCTAAACCTGTCCAAATTAAACTGAATGCTATCAAATGTACCCTACCTATTGGCTCCAAGAAAATGAATGTTGCTAATAGAAATTGCAATGTAGGATTTACATATTGGACTAAACCAACAGTAGCCAACCTTAATCTTTCCATTGCAAATGCCATAAGTATCAAAGGTACTCCAGTTAAAATTCCTGTAAATATAAGTGCTATACTCACTTTAATTTCACTTCCAAAGAAACCACCATCACGCCCCACAATTCCTTGCCACCCAAAGAAATGTGTTCCTGTTAGCCATATTAAAGCAATCGGGAGTAGACATACTACTTCCCAAAAGACTGACCTCATAGGGCCAATAGTTAAAGGCTTTTTTACTAGTCCATACAACCCAAATGTAACAGCAAGCATTATTGAAATGTATGGAAACTCTCCAACACCAAAACTTAATAAGACAACAGCAATAACTGCTAAACTGATTGCAAACCATTGTGATGGACTCAAGCGTTCACCTAAGAAAATGGCTCCAAATGCAACAGCTACTAATGGAAAAATATAGTAGCCTAAGCTTGATTGTGCCACTTTGCCAATTTGAACTGCATAAATAAAGAAAAACCAATTAATGCTTATAAAAATTGCAGCAAAACAAACACGCAAAAATGATTCCTTAGGAATTACAACTAATCCCCTTCTTGCTAATAAAATTAAACCAATGAATACAGACGTCCAGATTGTCCGATGAGAGAGGACTTCTAATGGTGGTACTTGCGAAATATAGCTGTAATAAAACGCAGAGAACCCCCAAATAGAACAGGCTAAAAACATAGCCAAAACACCTGCTGTTTCTCGCTTCAAATTAAGTCCAATCTAAAAAAGAAGCCCCGTTGAAATTCTCAACGGGGCCTTTTTGCTATGTGACCTAGATTCCATTGAAATCTAGTCCTCCCGTCACATTGCTTTGTTTGTTACATGTACAATGCAAATTTTAAAATAAGAGTCAATCAAATATCAAGACAAATACCATTAATTTATTTTATCAAGAACTAGCTAATCTTGCAGCTACATTTTCCCAATTAACTAAATTATCCAAAAAATTAGAAATATAAACAGGGCGTTTATTTCTAAAATCTATATAGTATGAATGTTCCCAAACATCACAACCTAGTAATGTTTTTTGCCCAAAACACAAAGGATTAACGCCATTTTCAGTTTTGGTTATCTTTAGGCTACCATCAGTGTCTTTAACTAACCAGCACCAACCAGATCCAAACTGACCAACACCAGCAGCACCAAAATCTGATTTAAATGCTTCAACTGAACCAAAGCTTTCAACAATAGCAGCCTCTAATTCACTTGGCATTGCTCGACCATCAGGCCCCATCATTTCCCAGAACTGATTATGATTCCAAAGTTGTGAAATGTTATTGAATATTCCATTTTGAGAAACACTTGTTGAATTGTAAGTACCAATTGTTATCTCTTCTAAGGATTTATTCTCCCATTCTGTACCAGAAATAAGTTTATTGCCGTTATCAACATACGCCTTATGATGTAAATCATGATGAAATTCTAATGTTTCAGCAGACATTCCACCTTTTGCAAGGGCATCATGTGAATATGGTAGTTCAGGAAGTTCAAAAGCCATGTTGGGCCTCCATAGATAAAGTTAATTTTCAATCTCTAATATAGCTTTTGTATCAAATAGGGAAAGCCTAAATAGTTTTAATTCTAATTATTCAAATTGGCAAAACTGCTAATCCAACTCGTCGCTCTTCTGATAATAATACATTATAAGTTCTACATGCACTTGGGCTATTCATTACTTCAAATGGAACACCTGCTTTTTCAAGTTTATTAGATATGGCTTTTGGTAATGGAGAAATTTCTTTTCCCATACCGATAAAAACAACATCATAATCGTCTTTATTTTCAATAATAGCAGCTAGATCATCTAATCCAGTCCAGTCAATAGATCCTTTTAAAGTCAAAAAAAGTGCACCTTTGTGAATTATATTAGAAACACGGAAAAACCCTGGCCCATATGAATCTACAGGTGGCTGTCCATTAAAAGAAACTTCATTTATTTCCACTTTTTTAACTCCAAATTGGTAATCCTATTATCGCGCTAAGTGCAATTAACGCGTATGCAATTCTACGATATATTATTTCTTTATTTGGGTTGAAAATTTTTTGCCCAACTAATCCACCTAATGTATACGGAACAGATAAGAACAAACCTATTACTAAAGGTATAAAAACCAATAATCCTTTAAGTAAGAAAACACCAAACATAACCAAATCAACAAAAAACAAATACAACATAGTATTTCCTCTAATTACAGATGCTGGTTTTAGGCTAGACATATAAGTCAAAATGACTGGAGGCCCAGAAATTCCTGAAATTCCAGACATAAAACCACCTAAAGAACCAATTGCCATAAGCATAATTTTGTTTAATGGGTTTTGGTAGCGCCAGCCACTTGCAAGTAGAATTAACATTGTCATGGATAATATTGATACTAACCAGCGAAATAAAACTGGATCAACTTGGGTAAGGAAATATACTCCAATTGGCAAACCTAGAATTGCACCAACAACTAACAATGAGACTTCAGTTGGCTCACCATCACGCCATGCTCTTGGCAATAATGCAATAGGCCCAAAAATATCAAATGACATCATTATGATAATCGCCCAAACAGGGCTAGTAACTGAAGCTGCAATTGGCATAAAAACCAGAGCAGTACCAAATCCTGCAAAGCCACGAACCAATCCGGCAAAAACTACTGTAATTATTAACCAAGCTAACCCATCAAAAAAAAGAATTTGCTCAATTAAAGCTATCATGCATCAATGCCTGCAAACTGAGTGCCGGCTTTACCATCATTAGTTTTATCCCAATCGCGCTTAACTCCAAGACGCAATAAAATTGAAGACGCTACAAACACTGAAGAATACGTTCCAATTATAACGCCCCAGATCATAGCAAAAACAAATCCATGTATAACATCACCGCCCAAAATGAATAGACTAATCAATGCAATAAGTGTTGTTAAAGATGTCATTACAGTACGTGATAATGTTTCATTTATAGACATATTTAGTAGGTCTTTTAATAAGGTTTTCTTATATTTTCTTAAATTTTCTCGAACACGATCGAAAACAACAACTGTATCGTTGAGCGAATAACCAACTATAGTCAATAAAGCAGCAATTATCGCTAAATCAAATTTAATTTGCAAAAGACTAAAAATGCCAATTGTTATTACAATATCATGTACTAGCGCTGCAATAGCACCAACAGAAAACTGCCATTCAAACCTCAACCAGATATAAAATAACACAGCACCAATTGCAGCCAACACAGCTGTAATAGCTGCCTGAACTAATTCTCCAGAAACTTCAGGCCCAACACTTTCAACTTGAGGAAATGTTATTGTTTCGTCCAATGAAATCAAAGCTGCTTTTACTGCACGAATGACCTCAACCGTTGCAGCTTCTTCTCCACTTTGTGCTTCAAATCTGATTTGAGCAGCATTCAAATCTGGCTTTGTTACATCAAAAATTTCTGTTACGGTTACATCACCTAAATCTAGCGGCTTTAAAGCAGATCTATAAGCGCCTACGTCAACAGACGTTTGTGCATCAGTTCTTATTGTGGTGCCACCCAAAAAATCAATTCCTAAATTTAAGCCGTTAAAGAAGAATAAAAATATGGAAATAACCATAGCTAAAACTGAAGCACCAAAAGTAAGCCTAGTAGATTGAAAAAAATTAATTTTAATATTGTCTGGAACTAACTTTAAACGCATTCCAATCTCCTATATTTCTATTGATTTTGGACGCTTACGTTCTATCCAAATTGATATTAATAATCTTGTAACCCAAATTGCTGTAAATACAGATGTTACAATCCCAATTCCCAATGTAATAGCAAATCCTTTAACTGGGCCAGAGCCAAATACAAGTAAAATTACTGCAGCAATGAGTGTAGTAATATTCGCGTCTATTATAGCACTGAAAGCACGCTCATAGCCTAATTCAATTGCTTTTCGAGGATTTTTTGCTTTTTTAAGTTCTTCTCGAATACGTTCAAAAACAAGTACATTTGCATCCACTGCCATTCCTACAGTTAGTACTATGCCTGCTATTCCAGGCAAAGTAAGTGTTCCAGATATTACACTTAAAACAGCAAAAATTAATGCTACATTTATTATCAATGCAACATTAGCAAAAATTCCAAACAATCCGTAGCTCAAGCTCATAAATACAAGCACCGCAATAAATGCAACTATACAAGCTAAAGTACCAGCATCAATACTGTCTTGTCCTAGATCTGGTCCAACTGTTGACTCTTGTAAATATTCTAATTCTGCTGGCAATGCACCAGCGCGGAGTTGTATAGATAAAAGCGTTGTTTCTTCAACACCAAATTGACCTGTTATAATTCCAGAACCGCCAGAAATATGACTTTGTATTGTTGGAGCAGAAACAACTTCTTGATCTAAAACTATAGCAAAAGGTGTTCCTATATTCTCTGCTGTGTATTGCCCAAATATTCTTGCACCAGTTGTATTCAATCTAAAGCTAACTGCTGGACGATTATTTTGGTCAAAAGCAGGTTGAGCATCTGTTAAATGGTCACCATTTATAACAGGAGTTTTTTCTAAAACATAAAATACACCTTCTTCATCTTGTGCTGGTAAAAGTATTTGTCTATTTTTTACACGCTCATCAGAATTTGACGTTCTCTGAATAACTTTATGAAAAGTAAGTTTTGCAGTTTTACCTATAATACTCTTCAACTCTTCAGCTGAACCAATCCCAGGAACTTGTATTAAAACTCGATCTGTTCCTTGACGCTGTATGGTTGGCTCCCGTGTACCAGCTTCATCAACTCGTCGCCTGATTATTTCCAAAGATTGATCCATTGTTCGAGTATCAGTTGCTATTTTTTCAGCTTCAGATAGCTCAATAATGATTGTATCTTCTATAGAAGTTACGACAATATCTCTCGATCCAGCTCCTGATAAAGTTGTTACAGGCCTTGCTAATGCTGAAACAACTTCTACCGCATGATTTATCTGACTTGGTTCTGATATGCGCACTCGCAGATCATAATTTTCACCATCAATTCGACGTATAGTACCAATTGATGCTCGTTCTTTTCGTAGAGCGTTTCTGACTTCTGGCCAATAAGCATCCATTCTAGCTTCATACACCTGATCAACGCGCACTCTTGCAAGTAGGTGTGCTCCACCACGTAAATCTAAACCTAAATTGACCAAAGCACTTGGTAAGAAAGATGGCCAATTTGATGCTTGGGATATTATCTCAGGAGTATCGTTACCATTCTCCAACTGCATACGAGCATCATTTACACTCTCAACACGATTATAAAATCCATTTGGCATAGCAAAAAGAAAGCCGAGAACTACCACAACCCAGATCAGAATTTTCTTGGTTAGAGAGAATTGCAACATTTATAGATACCTAGAGTTATTTATTTTGCAGGTTCAGTTTTATTTAAAACTTGTGAAATCGTATGCTGTACAACTTTAACTTTTACACCAGAAGATATTTCAACTTCTACTTCGTTGTCAGTATTAACTTTTGTTACTTTACCGATTAAACCTCCAGCAGTTACAATTTGATCACCTTTACGTACTGCGGCAACCATAGCTTGATGCTGTTTAACTTTTTTTTGTTGTGGTCTAATCATTAAAAAATACATGATCCCAAAAATTAAAATTAATGGCATAAAGCCACCTAATCCACCGGCGAAACCGCCACCAGCTGCTTGTGCAAATGCAGGAGTTGCAAACATATCAAAATCCTCAATGTTAAGGGGCATAAAATTACCCGTAATTTCTTTGCGTCGATACCTAACGGGTGTCAAATCAATAAGCAAGGACAACCCACTAAAGTTAGATATATTTAAATTAAAATATATTTAGATAAATATATTAACTAAAATAAGAAAGTTATTATTTCCCTCTTAACCTTACAACGTTTTTCGTGCATAAAGCCGAAAAAAGTATGAGGTTTTCTATGCATGATATTCGCACAATACGTGATGATCCAAATAAATTTGATGCAGCTTTAAAACGCCGTGGCGCAGAAGCAATCTCTAGCGTTATTTTAGATATAGACCTTGATAGAAGAGCCAAAATTACAAGTGCAGAAGCCGCCTTAGCAGAACGTAATACTGCTTCAAAAATGGTAGGCGCAGCAAAAGCATCAGGTGATGAAAATGAGTTTAATAGACTGCGAAATCTCGTTTCTGAAAAAAAAGCAGAAATTGCATCATTAGAAGAGTCAGCAAAAGAAATAGACAATAAATTAAGAAATCTACTTCTAACGATCCCAAATTTACCTTATGAGGATGTCCCTACTGGATCAGATGAAAATGATAACGTAGAAGTCCACAAATGGGGAGAACTTCCTGCTTTTGAATTTGATGCACTTGAACACTATGACATTAAATCGGTCTCAAAAGGTATGGATTTTGAGACTGCAGCCAAAATGTCAGGCTCTAGATTTGTTATATTATCAGGAGCAATTGCTAGGATTCACCGTGCACTTGCACAGTTTATGCTTGATACGCATACAACCGAGAATGGGCTGACAGAAGTAAATACT
>Ga0233399_1000916_pt1 | contig 10644 bp, 9 predicted proteins | sample 43DmetaG_FD_182698 | JGI IMG/M metagenome (GOLD analysis project Ga0233399, IMG submission 182698) | Seawater microbial communities from Monterey Bay, California, United States - 43D | ecosystem: Environmental > Aquatic > Marine > Coastal | place: USA: California | collected 2016-11-08 | reverse complement strand
CTTGTTGAATACTTATTATAAAGAGCTTTTGATAACTTTAATGTATATGTTTTACAATTTTTTTTGTGCTATGACTTTATTTAAAAAGAACACAATATTTACAAACTATTTTTTATTAATCCTACATATGCATTATTTCAATATAAAATATAAAATTTGTTATCTTATAATTAAAAAACATGCAATAATTACATATGAAAAGATTTTATCAATTTTGCACAAATAAATTCAGTACTCCAAAAGATATTCCAAGTTCTATGAAAACAGAAAAAATGAATTTGTTTTAAGCTGTTAATAGTGCTCTTGACATCACATTAAAAAAAGATTAAAAGTATCTTATTTATTAAAAGTTCTGTACTTTTTGGTGAAGATGTTAAATTTGGTGGAGTCTTTAGATGCTCACTTGATTTAAATAAAAAATATGGTGATGATAGGGTCTTTAATACACCTTTATGTGAGCAAGGAATTGTTGCTTTTGGCATAGGAATTGTATATAATTTTTTATAAATTTATTTTATAGGCAAGTGTAGGATAAACAGCAGTTGCTGAAATATAATTTGCAGATTATATATTCCCTGCGTTTGATTAAATAGTAAATGAAGCTGCAAAATTCCGTTATAGAACAGGGAATTAATTTAATGTTGGTGGATTAACAATTCGTACTCCATGTGGTGCAGTTGGGCATGGAGCTCATTATCACAGTTAATCACCTGAAGCATATTTCACTCATACTCCAGGTTTAAAAGTTGTATGTCCATCTGGTCCAATTCAAACTAAAGGTCTATTATTAGCAAGCATTAGAGATAAAAATCCTGTTATATTTTTAGAACCTAAAGCATTATACAGAAATTCTGAAGATATGGTACCTATTGATGATTATGAACTTGATTTACATAAAGCAAATATAGAAAAAGAAGGGGAAAATATTACTTTAATTGGATGGGGTAATATAATGAACACTTTAAAAAATGTAATCATAAAATTCTTAAATAAAAGGCATCAAAAATGGCAGAGGAAGAAGGAATATCTTGTGAAATTATCGATTTACAAACTTTATATCCTTATGATTTAGAAACTTTAGTAAAAAGTGTTAATAAAACTGGAAAATGTATCATTAGTCATGAAGCTCCTGTAATCAATATTTTATAATTAATTTTAAATATATAAATTTTGATTTCTTATATCAAAAATACCATAATAATACAAATTTAATTTTTTAAAAATCATATATAAGAAAATATTTAAAAATGATTATTTTACATTTTTAAACTATTATTTACATAAAACTAATATTTTAAATAATAATAAATTAATAGATTACAAGTGGCCTTGGAGCTGAATTATCTGCGAAAATTTAAGAGAAGTGTTTTTTAAGATTAGAGGCTCCTATTCAGAGAGTGTGTGGATACGATACTCCTTTCCCTCTAGTTCATGAACCAGTATTGATTATTTTAAAAAGTTCTATCTACCAGATTAATATAAAGTTTATGAAGCAATTAAGAAAGCTCACAATTATTGATATATAATATATAATTATGAAAATTTCTAAAGATATATTTCTTGTTAATTTTTTTTTCAAATAATTAAATACTAAAAAAGCGGTATTTTTGTTGTATAATAAAATATTTCGAAAACTAAATATATTGAATAAATTAAATATATTTTACATGATAATATATTAAAACCAAATATTAGAAACATAAATTGCTTATAATTCATTTCAGGTTGTTCAAAAATAAATATTTGTTAAAAAATGAAAAAAGGTATTAAAAAATCTGGTTATTTTCTAAGAAAAAACTTAAATATTATCGATAGATATGAACCAACTTTTAAAAAGATTAAAATTTCACAAAGTTAAGCTTTAAAGATTAAGAAAATTAAACAAGAAAAGGAAATAAATTAAAAACAAAAAGAAGATGACTTAGCTTAAATTTAAAAAAACAAGCTAAGAAAATAAAAAACTGAATAAAAAATTAAATAATAAAATAAAATTAAATTAAAATAAAAAAAATTTAGTATTTTAAAATTAAATAAGATTAGAAATAAAAAATATATTTAAGATAGACTTTTGAGATTAAATAAAAAAATTTAAGCTTAAAAATAAAGTGAATAAATTAAAGTTCCTTAAAAAAGAGGAAGAAAACCAAAAAATTAATCTGTATCCCAAAATAATATAAAAATATCTGTCTATTTATAAAATAAGTAAAAACAATAAAATTTGATTAAAAAAAGAATAAAAAAAGTAAAACATGATGAAAGTTTACCAAAAAGATCATATAGAAAAAAAGAGAAATAATAAAATGAATAGCCTTAATAAAAGAAAATTATTCTCTGTAAATATATAAATTATTTTAAAAATTTAAATTATTTTAGAAAAATAAGAATAAGATTTAGAGATATTTTTTTCTTTTGATACAACAGGATCAATGTTCTAATATATTGAAGAATTTATAAAAAATGTATCAATAGTTGTTAGACGTTTATTTTCTGAGATATAAAACTTAAAGATTGGAATAGTAACTCATTCTGATTATGAATATTCAAATCCATTTGAAATTTTACCGATGACTTAAGATTAAAATGATATAATTCGATTTATTGAAAATATAAAAAAATGTCAAACAAATACTTCTGAAAATACTCTTTAAGAGAATTATGAATATGTTCTTAAATAAATTTAAAATGTAAAATTAATATTTTTGATAATATTTATAGTAAAAATGGTCAGAATCATGCAATAAAATTCTAGTAATATTTGGCGATTAATTGCCTCATACAAAACAAGAATGCGAATAATTGATGAAAAAATATAAAATTGATTAACCGAATTTTATTGATTGGAGAGAATAAATCACATTACTAAAAGATAAAGGTATAAAAATTTATGGAGTTTAAATTGGAGATAAAATCATGAATTATGAAGGAAATCAAAATTTTTAAGTTAGTGAATTTTATCAATAAATTTCTAACTAAACAGGAGGAATTAAACTAAATTTAAATTAATATGAATAAATTTTAGATTTAATATATGTGATATGCTTTAAAGAAGGATGTGGATAATAACATTTAATTTAATTTGCTAGAGAAATGCAAAATAAATAACAATTTGTCGGAGATAATAAAGAAAATATTCTTAATATAATTCAAACTCCTAATTCTTAATTTATTTAAGGTGTTTGTAATAGAAACCAAAAATTCAAATTTATTGTAAAGAAATTAGGATTTATTTATGTAAAGGGCTAAGGCTATTAAGAATTGAAACGCAAAAAAGAATTAAAAGGAAAAGATTTGATTATTTTATAGGATAAAACTAATAAGAAAATATGGGAAGGTGATGCTGTGAAAATGATATTTGATTATGAAACAGATTTTAAAAATTTACATGAAGTTTAAAAGAATTATGTAATATTTGTGCAAAGTACTGATTTAACCAAGAATATTACGAAAGGAGATTAATATATGATAAAAAAATGAAATTTAATTAAAATAATAAATTATTAATAATTTTATTTAAAGATGAATAATCGAATTTAATAATTATCTGATCACTTAAAAGATACTTAAAGTTTATAACAATTTTTCTTTCAAGATATTTCTGTCTATAAGAAAATTATAGGATATTTGAAAGATTATTCTTTTTCTTAAGATAGATAATAAACATTTATTTTATTTAAAAAACTATTTAAAAATTTCGAATAGTGCATACCTTAAATAATGGATATAGTGATATAATATGATATATCATTATATTTTCTATTTTAAAGCTAATTAGAGTATATAGAATCTTTAAGATTATTGGCGAATGAAGAATATAATGAACATTTATAAAAAGCGCAAAAATTCTAAGAGTTAGGCTGCATAGCTTTAAATGAATTATCTCATTCTAGTAATACATAAAATATATAAACTTTAGCTATATAAGACAAGGATAAAATTTTCATAAGTTAAATCTAATAAAATAGTGTTAAAATATTTGTTCCTAATATCGAGATTGCTAATATGTGTATTGTTTATGCAAATTTAATTATAAATGATAAGATTTTTGGAGTTTAACCATTTTTAATATAAATGAGAAATAATAATCATGAAATTTAAGATGGAATCATTGTTGGTAATTCTGGGTAATTAAATGGCTTAAAAGGAGTCTCATTAGGATTTATGCAATTTAATAATTTAAAGATTTCAACTTTAAATCATTTAAATAAATACTCCTAATTTGAATAAGGAAAATATTAATCAAATTATGAAAAAGAGGAACTTCATTTCATTTAGCTTTTGACAAAAGAATAAACAAAAATTAATCTTAACAAAAAAATAAATTATACTATGATAAAAATAGTTTCAAATATATTATCAAATGAATTATAAAATAATGATTAAACTGAAATAAAAGTTAAATATTTATAAATTAATTAATTATGCTTAAATATAATTTGTCATTCTATAATTTTCAAAACAGTATTTGAACAAATAGAAATTAAATGGATGAAATTGAAATAAAATTTAGATAGTATATATATTTAAGAATTACACTCTTAATTATATGCATTATAATATATTCATTTTTAGAAATTATAAGTCTTTTTTTAACAAATATTGGATTTTAATTTTAAAAATCACGATTAAATTTAATAAATTTATTAAGATTTCTTTACTATTTTTAGATTATAAGGAGATCCCAATATATAAATATAATATACTGCGAAATTTTTAATAGATAATTTAAGAAAAGCTTAATAAAAAACAAAAATAGAATATGAAACATTATAATTTTTGTAAAAAGATTTAGAAAGTCCATAAGATAACATAAAATTAAATAATTTATTTTAAATAATATAGTGTCATTTAAATAAATAAACATAAAATTCTGAAAGCTTATTTTAAGAAAATATTAGTCGATATAATGATGTTTTTTAAGCTTGGAATCAAACTTAGATTAATAATTTTATATTGGCTAGCGAATTTTATGGTTATTATTAAATAAATATATATTTCAAGTATAACTTTATTTATATAGACAAATATAAGAAATATAAAATAAATCATTATAAAAATAATTAAAAAGAATAGGAAAAATATGGATTTATTAAATTATTGATGAATAATATAAAGAATTTTAATAATGGATTGGAAGTGATAAATTAAAATTAATAAATTAAAAAAACTTTTATTTATAATAAAAAATTCAAAAAGATCTATATAAAATAGTTATATAACTAAATTTAGATAATTAAATCTGATTTATTATAAAATTAAAGTTAAAAATATATATTTAAAAAAATGATATATTTTCTATTGTAATTCATATTTCCATTTTTGTTTAAACTAACTAATTCTGGTAATAAATATGATTATATAAATTACTATCAAATATTACAATATAATGGATCTCGTGAATAAGGTATATAGATATATTAAATATGAGAGTTTTTTACAACAAATGCAATAAAATATGGTAATAGTTCAACAATGTATTGGCCTACATTTTTAGACTATGATGAAATAAATTAAAAAACATTTTATGCAAACAAAACATAAAATACGATATTATAAATAGATAAATATAATTTCAAAAAGTTTTTAGGTGGAAAAATAGACATAAAAGTATTATTAATAATAATGTAGAGTTATAAAAATGGTGAAATCAAATAATCATTGTTTAATACACCAACCGGGGTAGTTTATTTCAAACCTGATTTATTTCAATAAATAAAATCTTTTTACAAACATACATTTGTAATTAAAGAATCTAAGCTCTAAGATTCTAAATGTTAATATGTAACAAATATTAAAGACTTGAATGACTGTTAAGATACTGTAAAATTATTTTAATTAAAGGATAGTTAAAATCTACAAAAATCTTTAGAATATATTGGAGTATATTAAAATATTACTGATAATGAAATTTCAAAAATAACCAATGATATATAGAGTAAAATGAACAAAAAATAACTTGATTATTATGAAGATGAAGTATTATTATAAAATTAATAGTATTTATTTGTAGCTGATAATGGTAATCATTGTATCAGATAAATTTCAATGAAAAATGATACAGTTAATATTTTTGCAGGTATTTGTGAATTAATGGGTAGTTTTGACGGTGCTTTTGGGGAAGGTCTCTTAGAATATCCTTAGTATTTAGCGGTTGATGTTTTAGGAAATATTTTTGTAAATTAATACAATACAGATATAAATAGAAATCATAGTTAAATCAGAATGATAAATTCTACAGGATATATATTTACTTTATAAGATGGGGCTTGTTAAAAAATCGATCTTCCTGATAAAAATGTTCCTTAATTTTATGATTTTAATATTCAAAAAGTAATGTGTCATAAGTTAAATATATATATATTTAGAAATTGGCTATAAGATGAATAAATTTTTACAGATTTTGAGATAGATTATTGTCTAAGTTTTAGATATGGGTGTAGTTTTCCGTATTTAAGTCTGATTTGTTAATCTTTTATAAATGGAACCATAGATCATCATCAATAAACAACATGTGGAAATAGAATATAAAATATGAATATTATTGGGCAATGAATTTTTTAAAATATTATAATGATTTTATTATAAAATTTAATGATAATTATTATATAGTTTGTTTAATATAAATCACTACGTAACAACTAGTCTTACTAAATGATCCATAAAAACTTTAAGACTAGCATCATCTGTGATGTAATTTCCGCTATCACTATTACTAGTATTCATTGTACTAGGATTCACTTTACTTTTTATATATCTTTCTTTTCCAGAACCTTAAAATGTTATTATTAAATTTGGACTTGGAAATCTATCTTCCATTATAATCTATTTTATATTATATTACTTTAACATCTTCCTATGGTGCCTATAATAAATCTTTAAAATGCTCAAAATTTGGAGCATCTTAATATCCTTGATCTTTCCATGATTATATTTTATCTCCATGCCAAACTATCACTTAGAAATACGAATCTAAAAGCAAAATCACGTCTTTTTTCATACTTTCAATGTCTAAAGCCACTGGAATAGGGTATTAATTATCAAAATTATATTATAATAAAGCAGGTTAAATCATAACTAAACTATTTGTTGTGTTTTCTCTTAATAATGTACATCTGTAAAATGAAGATTCGTCAGGTGATGACCCAAATACTTATATAAAGTGAGATCTTCTCAAATGAAACATAAATTAAGGAAATAATGAAAATTCTTTTGATAGTCTAAATGAATTTATATCATCTTTTTTGAATTCTGAAAATTTATTTATCAATCTTATCAAAGAACGATCTAACCTATTTATTTAATTTATATATTTTATTATTAAAACCATTTTAAAACTTCTAAAGACTCACTTTTTTCAGTTTTATCAAGACAAAGTCTAGCCATACTGACACATGATGCCTCTTAGTCAAATCCAGCAGCATAATCTTAATTAGTGTCATTCGAAAATCTTCTATTTACTGTAGTTACTCTTAATCTATATTGACCATTTGAATGCTTATATGAAGTTTAGAATTAAATAAAGGGACATGAGGAGTTTTTTTTATTTTCAGTATTTACTATATCTAAATAAAAAGCTAAAGTAGTGCAGCGATCCTAATTAAATTTTGAATTATATTAAAAAATATATACCATTCCTCCTATATACCATAGAGTAGTAAGACCTTATCCTACTTCGACTTCACTGACCATAGGGCCATTTTTTTTCATACTAACACATGGACCTATAGCTCCCTAAACTTTAATGTCTTTACTCAAATACATTTCTATTTTGCCAGCGTAACTTTATCTTAAATTACCATTTGCATCAACTTCAAATAGTTTCTTAAAGCTTTCTTTAAATATATCAGTATTGAATTCTTCATTTACTACTATATATCCCCCTGTTTTTTCTATCATTGTTTTCATTTCTAAAAGACCAAATTAATCTAGAGAAAATCCAAACATATCTATTACCATTTAACTTTTTATTGCTCTTGTTGATAATTCTTAATAATATTTTGATGCTTTTTTTATATATTTTGTATTCTCTTTTTCTTTTTATATATCAAAGAATGATCTTATAGTTTATTCTAACTTTATATCCACTACCTATCCTGGTCCAACAGTACAGGGACCTCCTATTAGAGATACAATTCTAGCACCTGGGATTTAACATGATTCTAATAGAGACAAAGCAATATTAATTGCAGTACCTGTAGCACGTTGGGGTCGTTCATCTGATGGAACTGGCCAAGGATCTGGTTACAAATCATCTAAAATTGAGTTTAAATTAAATTCACACTCATGAAGTGGTAAGATAAATCTATAATTTTGATTGAATAATACCTTTTAAGATTAGGATTATTTAAAGCAGCTCTAGGATCATTTCTAGTTGAAATTCCTAACATCTCTTGTATTTGATTACTTGTATATTCTTTTAATCCATTAAATGCAAAACATTTGCTTCCATCTTAATAGCCTAATTCCTATATAAAAAAATTAATTTTACATGTAAAAATATAAATCTACCGAATGTTATAAAACCTACTAAAGAATTACTTGGTATAAGATTTAAACTTTGTTAAATAGAATTTTTTAAAGCATCAAACTCTTCAATATCCATGCCTTTTTTAAAAAATATATTTTTATATCAAAGAATATTTTTTGAAAATATGTATTGTATTAAATATTAAATAAAATTTTAATATTTATTTACAATATATTTATATTATATACACGTATCTACTAAAAAAAGATATATAATAGGAGTAGGATCAATTTTTGTTTATAAATATTCTATTGTAGTATATGTGTCAATTAATTCGGCAGGTAAATTATCTTCTGAAATGTGCTATGCATAATGACTAGGAAAGTTATTTCTAGCACCACAAAAAACGCATGTCCAAGATTTTATTCTATAATCAATTTAACAATATGGATTTACCATCGCATGACATTTACACTACAATGGATCGTACTCTAATAATGCTATATTTTCTAAGTCTTTATTTGGAGAATATAAGACACATGGAGGAACTACTAATTTCAAGGCTGCCATTTTTGAAGGAGGTAAATTATTCCAACTAAATCGAATTGCGTCATTATTTTCTATTGAGTAAAAATCCATTAAATTTTTTAATAAAAATTTATAATATTATATTGAATTAATATTATATTGAAATAATATAGAAATAATATTGAAATAATATTGAAATAATATTGAAATAATATTGAAATGATATTATATTGAAATGAATTTTGAAATCAATCTTTAGAGAATAAATAAGACAAACTTTCTTTTTATTATACTCTTCTTATAGCTTCAGCCAAAAGGCTTGCTTAAAATAGATTAAATTTACCTATGGAAACTCTTTTAATTTTTGCAACAGAATCTTCATTAGCTTATTTAGGAATAGTATTAGTGACTATAACTTCTTCGAGATCTGAGTTTTAGATATTAGTAAAAGCATTTCCTGAAAATACACCATGAGATGCAAAACAAAATACTCTTTTTGCCCCTTAAGCTTTAATTTCTTAAACAGCTTTTTTTAATGTTCCTGCTGTATCAATTATATCATCAATTATAATGACATCCTATTTTATAATAAATAAGAACTTTTTAGTCCACATTTCCTACTAGTTACATGTCACTTACTTACCCAGGTTAATCTCTATTCTTGATAATAATCGCAAGATCTGTTTGTATCTTAGCAAAATTTTTAAGTGAATCTTAAAATGATTTAGCTCTTGCAACACCACCTGCATCTGGGCTCAAAATTACAAGATCATTCATAGACTATTCCCCTCTTTTCATCTTTTTAATGAAATATTTAACAGCAACATTTTATGCTTCTAAATTATCAACAGGAATAGTGAAAAATCCTTAAGCCTAACCTGAGTGCAAATCAACACACATAACTCTGTCTGCTCCCATAGCTTCAATTAATTTAGCAACTTCAGCTGCTGAGATAGGTACTCTAGGACTCATCTTTCCTTATATAAAAAAAAAATACTATCTTATCTTGCATATCCATAATAAGGGATTAAAACATTGATAGTTCTTGCAGATGATCTTCTCAAAGCTGAAATGGTTAAAAGTAATTCAACAATGTTATCATTGACAGGAGGACATGTAGAATATTTTTATAAATTTAAATACTTATATAATAAAAACATCTTTTCCTCTGCAACTTGTATTGATTCTAACTGAGATTTCTCCATCATTGAATTTTTTAATTTATAAATCAGAAAGATTTATACTTAAAAGATTACAAATTTCTTTAATTTTATATATAAACCTGTTGCCAATTACTAACTAGAAGAACCAGAAATAATCATTGCATCTTTACTTTAAATTATTATATTTTAACTAAAAATTCTCATTTGGTCTCTAATTGAATGTTATTCGATCTTTTTTGAATTATTCTTATGTGTTATTATAATTATATCTCTTAAAATGATTTTCAGCAAAAATAAACGATGTTACACCAATCATCTTTAAAATATTACTACTCTGGTATATTCTAGTAAACATATAGATTTTGCTATATATGAATTCTAATTAATAGATTTATCAAGATTTATAAATTGTTATTTTTAAAATAATTATTATTAAAATATTTAAATATTATTTACAGAGTATAAATTTTTGTTAAAATCCTATATTTG
>Ga0233399_1000914_pt1 | contig 10659 bp, 11 predicted proteins | sample 43DmetaG_FD_182698 | JGI IMG/M metagenome (GOLD analysis project Ga0233399, IMG submission 182698) | Seawater microbial communities from Monterey Bay, California, United States - 43D | ecosystem: Environmental > Aquatic > Marine > Coastal | place: USA: California | collected 2016-11-08 | reverse complement strand
TGTTTAAGGTATAGTTACCTGTTGAAATCCATGTATCTGGATCATTAAACCCAACACTTAGTCCGGGCACCGCTTTAGTAATACTCTTGCGGAATTTACTTACATCAAATGGTCTAGCCATAAAGTTTCTCCTGTAGTTAATAAAAAATGTGGGGGATTCTATCCCCCACAGTGCCGGTTAATTATTCGCCTTTGCGGGCACGGATAGCGGCAAGGATATCTTGCGCACTAGCTTTACCTGCATCAGCTTCCGGTGCCGCCGCTGGGGCAGGTGCCGGAGTTGACTCTGCAACTGGCGTTGGCTGTGGTGCCGCTGCCGGTGCTGGCTGTGCTACAGGAGTTGTAGCTTTTGATGTCAGTCCATCTAGGTTAACACCTGCTGGACGATAAAAATTACCAAAACGTGCTGGATCATAAAGTTGACCATCAACACTTGCCTCAAACATTTCGAAGATAGCATTTACTCCGTCACTGTCTGGCTTTTTCGGCATAAAGTCATTTAGATTATGCAAGCCATTAGACGCCATTGCATTACGCTCGTCCTCGCTTAGAGAACGCTCACGACGGGCCCAGTTACTAGTAGAGTAATCTGCGTACTGTCCTTTTTGCGTTTTTGCAAGTTTAAAGTCAGTACCTTGCTCATAATCTGTTGGAATTTCTGGAAAGTCCGGATCCATCAACGCCTGCTTGATAATATTAAAAATACTAGGATTAATAATAAATCTGCGAATTGGATTTTCAGGAACAGTATCTTCCTGCATTGGACTATCAACTACAAAGCCCTGAAATAAGTAACTACGCTTTTTCCAATACTTGCGAGCCATATCTTCCATACTTGGATCTTTAAACCAAGGACGGATCTCTGCATGAATTGGACACGTATCGCCCCACATTTCCATACATGGAACAGTTACAGTTACGGGTTTGTGTTCATCTCCACCAGCAACACCACTGAAAGGAATACGAATCATTTGACGCTCACGCCAAAAGTAAGTATTAGTATCGTCGCCGTCTGGGAGGAATCTTAGTGTGGCTGATTGACCTTCTGGAATATTCCAGAACGCATAAATTGCGTTATCGCCACCATAGTTGTTTGAGCCTTTACCTGCTCCACGGGTTTCTTGTTCGAGCAATTTTGCTCTGATTTCTGCCAAAGATGCCATAATTTTTCTCCTATATTAGCCTTTGTTTGCCTAAGTTTGTTTTGCCTAGTGTAGCCACAATACTTATGCATTGTTTCTACTATATTATATTTAGTCTTTATTGTCAAGTACTTAAAGTAAAAATTCTTCAGGATTATATTTGAGGAATGATTCTTCAATTTTCTTAACAGTTGTCGTAATTGCATCTACTGATGCTTCCTTAGGATCTCTTATTGTAGCACTCTTCTGTATGTGTGTCAACACTTTTTTTGCTACCATTTGAGCCTTAGGTGTTAAGTCATGTATGTCATCGCCAAGTTGGCTCAACATATTACTTAATTCATCGTCCTTGCTATGCATGGAAAGATATCCTGCTAACGCAGCGTCTTGGTTAACATCACCTCGAATCGTCATGTTAGCAGGATTATCAGGATCGTTTGGATCCATATCTCTCATTGAGATAGGACCTCCTTTTGTGACTTTGTCGATAAGGGCTTTCAGTCTAATCATTCTGTCCTTATCTGTTGCTATTTCCTTCACTACTCTGGCAACGTGCGGTAATGCATCGGCGACATTCTCGTCAAAACTGCGTACTGTGAATTGGTTTCGTAAACTTTCAACGCCTTCTTCTTCTTCTAAAGAAACCGCTGTTGCTTCAAAACTTTCACTGTATACTTTATAGCCTTTAGTGCCACTGAGTGATTTAAATTCTTTTTTAATTTTTGATAGTCGATTGCCTACGCCTTCGACTACTTCTGCTGTGTCTTCACTAACTAGTGAATTCTTTTTGGCATAGCTACGGAATTTTTGTAACTGTGCAAATTCTTCTGATAATGAAATAATATGACTACCAAGGTCATCATATGGGTTACCACCTTCTTTAATGTGTCGTAACATTGCACGAGCGGCACCTAAATTATTTACAGGAAATTTATAACGTTCGCCCTCTGCATTTTCAATAAACAAGCTGTGTATATTACGGCTTCTACTTCCACGTACTTCTTCATCAACATGTTTTTTATGTTTTATAATTAGTCGTGCATTTTCCAATGCTTGATAACTGCTCTTGCTACTACCATATGGTTTACCAAAACTTTCTTGTACATTCATTTCACTATTCCTTTTTGCTTGATAAGCAAAATCTTTGGGTTCAATATCCTTGCCAAAAGTACGTAATGTATATTCTACAATATTTCTACTTGCTAAAGCACGTAAATTATCTAAAAGTTTACGTATACTTTGCACATCTGTACTTTTTCCCAAGTTTACTTTTAATTCTATTTTTTCGTCGATGTTTTCTATATTAACCATAATCTTGTTTTCACCATTGTAAAAACGTTTGGCTTCCATAGGATCTACTGTGCTTTTACCGTCCTCAGTAAAAAGCTCTAGTTTTAATCCGTGTCCTTTAAGTATTTTAAATACTTTTTCACCTAAGTTATCTATATTAATCGCCATACACTTATTTATGCTTTCACTCTATATTAGCCCAATTGGCATGGGCGGCAAATAATCTTGGTCATCAAAACTATCTCGTAAGTCTTCAAATGTGTTTTCATCATAACGACTTATTTCTTGTACCATACGAACAACAAGCATAGTTGCCATTACTAGATCATCAGTTTCGCCATCTTTAGCCGCATAACTTGCGCCACGTGCAATAAAAACTTTTATTTCTCTTAACAATGCTTTACTTTTAATTTTTAGTTTATCTGTTTCTACCCATTGTTTGAACTTTGCACATGCAGTTAATTTACTGCGGTTAGTTGTGTTAAAGCCTCTGCGATGTGTTCTGTTACTGCCTGATCTTTTTGGTTCACTTAAAAATGTGCCTGGTATATTATCCTCGCCCATTTCATTAATAACAACAAGTGCCGCTTCTCCAAGTGTGTTGTTTTCCACACTCCAATATATTTCACTGTTAGGTGCTTCTGCTCTTATTGTTTCACATATTTCTTTTAAAACTTTTATTTGTCCTGTTATAGGAGTTTTATTATGTTGCCATTCTGCTACTTGAGTCATACCCGGTAATGTAAACACCTGTATAGCACTTGGGTCTCCGCCTGTACCCAAACTTGGATCTAAACCCACAACATATGTATTTTTGTCTTTTATTGTATCATACCAACGTATCTGACCAGTCTTTTTATATGGATCTTCTGCTCTCATTTCTGTAAGTAAAATACTGTCTATTAATGTTTCATCAAAAGCAATAAATTCATTTAAATGTTCACGTCTAAATCTCTCGTCACCAATCTTACCACGTTCTACACTTGCCCAATCTTCATCTCTGTCTGGATGTTGATTCCAATCTGCAGTGTAACCACGGAAACCATTTACACCTACTTGTGTTTCGTTACCAAACTCGTCAAACATTTTCTGACTTTGGCGCCAAATCTGTGCAAACTGGTCGTCATCCTGATTAGGTGTACTTGTAATAATACATTTACCACCTGTACTTAAAGTAGGACTTAGTGCAGTCCAGAACTCACGGGCAATATTGGGTCTAACAAATGCAAACTCGTCCAAGTATGCTAACGAAATACTTAAACCACGTCCAGTATTTTCTGTTGTTGCTTGTGCTACAATACGGCTACCATTATCAAATTCAATGCTACCTTTATTATAACTCACTGCACCACTACGTAAGTAATCTGGCAGAGTTTCATATGCAAAACGTATACGTTGCATAATTTCTTGAGCACCACTGTATTTGTGTGCCGCAATTAGAATAGTTTGGTCTGGGTTAAACATTGCGTACCATAACAAGTATCCAGCCGCAGCAGTTGATTTACCCATCTGTCGACTAATAAGTGCAATGCTATATCTATACTCATGATATGTATCTACTAGTTCTTTTTGAAAATCAAATAAACCAAACTTCATACGACCTTTTGTTGGGTGCTGAATCCAACAATGTTCAGTCATGAAGTATTTGGGATCTTGCATACATTTTGCAAGTTCCAGCATTTGCGTTTGTGTAAAACTTTCTTTACGATACGGCTTTTTAACTAAGTCTGTGTTAGTACTCATGTTGGTATTTATAGATAGAAAAAAAGCTCACTTTAAGTGAGCTCTTTTTAAAATTATAGTCCTGCTAAACGTTTGACGTCAGAAATATCTTCGTCATATTCACCTGGATAGGCCATGTCTTTTGATCCAGCCCATTTTCCTAGTCTAGCTGCAAGTTGTGCGGCTTCTTCTCTGTTGAGCTGAACGTAACCTTCGCCTTTGTCACTTGTAAGTTGGATACCTAAGTTTCCTTTACTCATAGCAAATTGCTTAATATGCACATTACCAATTTGGCCCATTTCTGTGCCTTCTGTTACATTTGCCATTGTTATAGTCCTGCTAACTGTTTTAGTAAGTTAATGTCATCAGTTAATGCGTCTGCTGTTTTAGCGTCCATTTTAACTTTATATGTTTTACCATTAAATGAGAATTCTTTTTTACCTGCTTTTTTAGCATCAGCTGCGGCTGTGTTGAATGCGTTATCTTCTTCAACTTCTGCTTCGTCTACAGTAGCTTCGTTTGTTTTTTCACGTTCTTCAGCGGCACACTCATCACAAGTATCGATGTCACCATCAGTTTCATCTTTCATGTACTCACAATCAGCACAACCTTTTGTTGCTTCTGCTACTGTCTCTACGGCTTTACCTTTATATTCTTGGTATGCTTCCATCATATTTTCTACAGTATGATCTACAATTGCTTCATCAACTTTTACTGGCTGTCCATTTGCACCTAAATAACGGCGTAAACTTGTATCTACTGGCTCACCTTTTGGTAAGTCCATTACACGTGATTCTGGCTCACCTGTTTCGGCGGGAGTATTTGCCCACTCATCTACTATCTCATCTTCATGTACTTCGCCCATTTGTGCTAGGCGCTGTAGAATGCTATACATGTCTGGGTTTGCTGTTACAACAGCGTCTTGTGAATCATCACATCCGCAGTCTTCTTCTACGTCTGCTTCAGTTGCAAGCTCTTGTTGTTTTACAAGGCCCGCAAGTTTCACTAATTCGTCAATACTATTGATTTCCATTTTAGTCTCCCTTGTACTCTGTGTTGAGTTCTTTTCGAGCTTTGCTTAACTCGTCTAAAAACTTGGTATTAAAAGCATCACCATAATAGTCTGTGGCTTTGTGATCTTCTGCTTCACTATATTCATCGTCAAGCAGTAGGGCTCCCTTTTCGCCCTCAGCTGGTTCTTCCATGCTGGCCTCGTCTTCTTTATATGCTGGTTCTAGCTTGTTACGGACTTTAATTTGTCCTTCTCCAATACCAATTTTTTGTACTAGTTCATTTACTAGCATCGCTGGACTCATTGGTAAGTTCGTCTTAAAGTCCATAATATATACTTCTGATGCACCCATGTTGACAAAGTCAAGTGGTGCGCTCTGTAAGATTGTGCGCTTTGGAGATTCGATGTCGAACGCCTCGTACTTACGCAAATGCTTTTCCAGCTTGTCAAGCTGATCATCGGAAAGCTCACAGCATGTTTTTAAGCGAAACTCATGAGTTTTTGCGCTTTCCATTAAATAATCGTTCAATGTTTTCATCTTCGTACTCCTGTTACGACTATTTAGCAAATTAATCAGTTTTTCCGTTAACTTGCTCTAGTATACTTTTAAGTAGATCGTTTCTATCTACAATTACTTCGCCTGTGCCTTCTATAGCACTGGGATCTTCATCTGTTCCCTTGGCTTTGGCCATCTGCCAATCTAATTTCTTTTCTTCTAAATCTAATTTTTGTTTTTGCATCTGCATCTGAATAACTTTTAATTTTTTATCCATTTTTGCTTGTTTTGCAGTAATTGCATTTGCCATCATTTTAGCGGCACTATCAAATACCGGAGCGGCATGCCTATCCTCTACATTTTGTCCTAAATCCATTAAAGTTTGAAATGCATCCATTGCATCTACTGCATAAGAATCCATGTCTTTATCTAATGCTTCTAGATTTTTTACTGGGGTAAGAGCCTGGTCTATTTTATCAACAGTAGCTAAAGCATGCTTTAGTTCATCAATATTATCTGCAACTGGCTCAACTAAATTATCTGTAACTTTTATTTCCTGTTCCTCTTCTATAGGAGGTAGATTAAAAGTTTCCTCTAATTTTTTTGTCATCTTCTTTTCTTCCTTTTTGGTTTACTTGCCTGTGGTGCTCTAAAAAGTTCGTTTTCTGTAATAACACGAAAACCTAACCCTTGTTGATTAGCCCACTGTCTAGCAATTTTCCATTTAGCTTCGTTTACAATAGCAGCCGCTTTGTCTTGCATACTTTTTGCATTTCCCATTATTTGCTTACTGGGCTTTACTTCTATTATTTCTGCATGCTTCTTGCCGTTCATATCCTCATAAATTATAAAAAAGTCTGGTACATATGTTGTAGCTTTACCTGTTAGAGGATTTCTATAAGGTATACGATGACTTTCACTTGCCCATGCTAATATATTTGGGTGCTTATCGCACATACGCATAAACTGAAGTTCCCAACCACTTCTATATATTGGCATACGCTTTCCAATATATTTTTGTTTGTTGATTGGTTCATAGTTACCTTGTTGATACTTTGCCATATAGGTATTTATGGACTTGTTTGTGCGTCTTTATCTGGAACATCTGTTACTGTTATTTTCTCTGGTTGAAATACAGCATTCCATATAACTGCACCACTATCACTATAACTTAATGTATCTCCAGTGATGCTAATAAGCATACAGTTGGTCAACTTTGTAGTTCGCACATTACCTGCTTCACCGTATTGTTTTACTTTTATTTGTGGGAAAAAATATCTACTACCATTTGGTGTAAATCCCATAGTAGTTTCAAAGTCTTCACCCAATACGGTATCTGCATCTCCAGATGTGACGTCATTAACATCTGCAATACCATTACCTGTGTTATAATAATTTGCCACATACTGTTTAACTAAGTTATGAAATGTACCGTCATTTGTATCATAAAAGTTTACAGTAAGTTGACCATAGTTTAATTTTGTTTGTACAACACGTTTTCTGTTATATTGATTCATAATTTGTGTATCAAAACTATAACCAGGAAGTGTTACATCCTGAACTCTTAAAAATTCTAGATTTTTATTTTGAGTATCTATTTCTAGGCTAAAGTTAAAGCGTTGTCTAGGTATCGCCGTATAAACACCCCCGGACCCAGCATTTTTACTGGGTCCAAAGAATGCTTCACTTGCGTGTTGGCGGATCGACATGGCTAAATCCTATTAACCGTTAGCAGTTGCTACAATAGTGGTATCTGTAGTATCACCACCAACAAACAGATCTGGACCATTATCGCCACCTAGATGCTGTGCATTATCATAACGTAATGTTACTGTTACAATTTGTGCTTCACTTGTTGCATAGTTACTTTCTCCGTATGCTACGTTTTGAATATAGCATCCGTATAGTTCCCATTTATCTAGTGTTACTGCTTCTGCATTTCCACCATCTAATGTTTCAATGTCACACTGGAATTTATAAGCGCCGCCACTTTTCGGGCTTGCTTGGTTTACCATGTCAATTTGGTTGCTCATTTGGTGATCAATTTGTGTGATCACACTATTAGCAACATCGTCGCGGATTGTAATTGTTACCGCTTCCCAAGTATGCTTACCTGCTAGGTAAATACGTGAATTGTAAGTATCTAATGTTACTTCGTCGTGACTAAGTGTCGGACGAGTTACACTAACTACATTAGCAGTTACCACTTGCGATGTATCAAATCCAAATGATACACGAAAACGATATTGCATTTTGGGCATAATGGTACCTGGAGCACTGTTGCTCGTTGTAGGTACACTTAAATTTGTTAATACAGCCATTGTCTATCTCCTCTTAAGAAAAGTTTGTATAACTATATTTATGACTTTTTGCCAAAAAAAAGACCGGCACAAGGCCGGCCTTTAAGTTATGTAAGAATTCTTAGCTCAGTGCGCCTGTGTTAACAATTCTAATTGGAATGTAGATGAATTCTGTTGCTTTTGTTGGTTCAATAGCAATATCTACATATAGTTCGTTGCGATCAACACGTGCTGGCGTATTGTTGCTTACGTCACAAACAACTGCAAAGTCTGTGATACCACGCTTTGCTAGGATGTCGCTTAGGAAGCCTTCAAATACTGCCGCTACTCTTGCACGTGTTGGTACATCATTTGGCTCAAACAAGAACGGACGAGCAATCTCATCAAATCGTTCACGTAAGTATGCCACTAGACGTGCCACGTTTACACGATCAAGTGCAGTAGTTGTACTGTGCAAGCTCTTCTGTCCAAATAGTACAACACCCTCGGCAGGGAATGTAGCAATTGGGTTCAGTTTCGCTGCGTACATGCTGTCACGCTGACCTTGGCTTAGTGAAACAGCTTTAAATTCTGTCTCAGTTGTAATATATCCAACTGCACTAGCGTTTTGTACAACACCACGTGTCAAGCCTGCTGGTGCAAACCATGGAAACGCAATATTGTCGTTATATGCATATTGATATAAAGCCATATGACTTGGTGGAACAGTTACAGTTGCACCTGCAGGAGTTGTTGCACGACCTGCTGGATAGTATGCGGCACTGTATGTGTTCTTTGTTACAAGACCGTCTTCGCCATTTTCGCTAGCACCTACACCCTGAATCCATGCAACTGCTTCAGTTGGTGTTTTGCGTAATGGAGTATCGATTAGGATAAATCCTGTTTCGCCACGATCACTGTTTAGAGCAACTAGTTCGTCTGTAAGCTCTGGGTAGTTTGGAGCCGCTAGTAGTGTAAAGTTACGTAGTGGGTCACGTAGATCGCTGTTACCAGCAACTGACGCCTGCATTGCAGTACTAATTACTTTACGTTGTGCTAGGCGTCCAAATGCACCACTACCATCTGCGTGGTTAGTTGCGGCATTTCTCCAAGCACCTGCTGTTGAGTTCCAACTACGTACTGTATTTTTACTTTGTGCCATGTTAACAGCTAACATACCTGCTGGGTATAGCTGATAATCTGGAGCACCAGTAATTGGTGTAATTGCACCACTTGCTAGAGCAACACGTGTTTGATCTGTAAAGTCTGCAAAAATAACACCGTCTTGTGTTGATTGGTCTGTGTTGTCATGAGCAACCCATGCAGTACCATTATGCTGATATATTGCTGGACGATTGCGCTCTAAAGCACCTGTATCAATCCAAATATCACCACTAACTAATGAACCACCAACGCTATTTTGTGTTGGTTCGCTTACTGCGTACTGGACAGCACTGCTTGCAACTCTTTCCCAAGCACCAGCTGCACGTACAAGCACGTCAATGTCTGTGCGTGTATCGTTAAACCATAGTGTGCCTGCGGCAGGGTTACCTGTTGGCTCTGCATCTTGTGCAAAGAAGTTTGCAGTTGTAATTGGAGCTGCTGCACCTGCTACAACGTTGTCAATTGTTAAACCACCCACAGCCGCTGCAAATAGGCTTAGGTGAATATCACTGTTAACCAATGTTTGAGCTGCAACGCTTGTACCATCTTGTTTGATGTTATTGCCGCCGCCACCTTGTGTGTCGTCTACAGTTGATACACTTTCTAAACCAAATACGCCTGCACTGTTTGCACTATAAAATGCAAGTGCAACACCATTACCTGGACGTGTTGTTTTAACCCATGCATCTCCTGTGCTTGGTGAGCTTGGTGCGCTATAGTGTGGTGCAAATGTTGCAGTACCTGTGCTTGAGCTGTTTAGAGCTTCCCACGAACCGCCTACACCTTTAAAGTAATGGATTGCACTATCTGTTGCACCGTCTGATAAGACAGCAACAAGATAATCACCATTTACTACTGTTGCGCTTGGTGTATATGTACCACCAACTTCACCTGCTGTTGCAGATGTATCTACTTCTACAGTTACGTCCTGTAGAACCCATGATGTACCATTCCATTGATGTACACCAAATTTACTGCCGTCTGTATCTAACCAATAAGAACCTGCTGCTGCTGGTCCTGTAGGTGCATCTGCACTTACTGTTAATTGTCCTAGATCCACGTCTGCTCTTACAACATATGCTTGAGAACCTTGTCCCAAGAAACTGTAAGCGGCCAGTAGACCATATTCACTTGTTTCGTCACCTTCTGCAAGGTCTGAACCAAATGTGGCATCTCCAAAGAACTGTGTAAGTTCTCTCTGTGATGTTACAGGTATCACATTACCAGCAACTGCTGATTTTGTGTACTTTGCAATACCGTCTGTTTCCGTTCCGGTTGGGTCGACTTTGTTAGAGCGAGTAGCAATTACAATCATTGGGATTGTACCTGTACCCGGCGAGGCGTAAGCACTCTCGTCAACTACCGTTACGGCAACACCTGGGGAAACTAAAGTAGCCATATTTTTTCTCCTCTGATAATTCAGTTAATGTTTTAGTAACTGTTTGTATTTAGCAGAAGCATACTTATATAGGCTGGTTACGGAGATAACTACGTAGTTAACTCGTCTAAAACAAGTTTCTCTAGCTCTTGTAATGTACCATTATTGTGCAGAAT
>Ga0233399_1000913_pt1 | contig 10660 bp, 4 predicted proteins | sample 43DmetaG_FD_182698 | JGI IMG/M metagenome (GOLD analysis project Ga0233399, IMG submission 182698) | Seawater microbial communities from Monterey Bay, California, United States - 43D | ecosystem: Environmental > Aquatic > Marine > Coastal | place: USA: California | collected 2016-11-08 | reverse complement strand
GAAATTTTTTTTTTTTAGTGTATAATTTTTCAATTAATATACCATTGAATATAATTTATTTTACGAATTTTTCAATACTATCTTTTTTCCAACTTTTTAATAATCCTTTTTGTGTATTAATTTTGGTATTTTTTTTAGTTTTGAATGATTTTCCGTGTAAATTATCACATAATTGATTAAACGTTAGTTTTTTTTTAGATTTTACAATTTAAACAATAGATTCTATATGACAAAATAAATCTTTTTCATTATAACTATATTGAAACCTGCAATTATCACACATAGAATTGCAAAACTTTGCATCAAATTTTTCACCGAGATAATCAAGAATATATACTCTCCGACATTAGATTTTATCTTCAAAAAATTGCAACATTTTTAAAAGCTATAAACTTGTATTATTTGATTTTTATTTTAACTAGCTATCAAAAAAATATTGCATTACTTATTTATAACCTCTATCCTAATCAAATAAATAATGAATAGATAAATAATATATTATGATTTATCTTAGTTGAATTATACAATTGAACCATAATATATTTATTATATTTGTAATATTTTTAATTTGATTAGGATAATTATTAAATACATCTATCTCCAAATTTATAATAAACTATACAATGAGATAATTTCCCATCTCTACCTGCTCTGCCAGTTTCTTAATAATAATTCTCTATAGATTTTGGTAAACTATAATGAATAACAAATCTAACATCTGGTTTATTTATTCCCATTCCAAAAGCAATAGTAGCAACTTTTTATAAACTAGATTATACCAATAACATCAATATCACCACACATCCATTCATTTTAGACTTTAGTTTTTATCTTATCAGGCAATGTTCCATGATAAAAATTAGTATTCAAATTATAAGCTTAATTCAATTTTTATGAAACTTATTCACATTCTTTTTTTGTACAAGCATATATTATTCCTTTATAAATTCTAATGAATACCACATTTTTTATGATATAAAGATTTTATCATTTAAGCTATATCATCTATACATTATTTTTACGTTCCTTTTTCTCTTATATCATAAATCAGATTTGTTCTATTAAATGAACATTAAAAATATTAACAATTTTTCATCTATAATATATTTACAATATCAATTTTAACCTTATATTATATAATATATTGCTTTATCGGTCGCAGTTGCAGTTAATGCTAATAAAGGAATATTAGGATAGTTTCTTTTTAAAATTCCTAGTTTAGAATAATCAGGTCTAAAATCTCTTCCCCATTATGAGACACAATGAGCTTCATCTATAACGAATCTATTTATACTATTCTATTACCTATCTAATCTCTATATTTAGTTTAATTATTATAAAAAAATCATAAAATTATCACTTTATGCTACTTTTTCTGGTGTAATGAATAATAATTTAGGAAAGTTATTTTCTTATAAACATTTTTAAAATATTATTTTTTAATCTTATGGTTTAATCTAACTTGTTAATTGATATGCCTCAATTTAATAATTTGTTAAAAATGACACCTATTTTAAATATATTATTACTTAATCGTGAATTAAAGATATTAAGGGCATTATAACTATTGTAATACCAGGATCAGTAATTGCAGGAATTTAAAATAAAATTGATTTTCCTCCACTTTTTAATACATTTAAATTACCCAGTAGGCATACAAACAAATAAATCTTTTTTAGCTTTTGTTGCATTTATTACAGCTAGCTAATTTTGTCTGAATTATTGTATATTGAAAACCTAATTTTTAAAAATTTACCTCGTTTTTTGCAATTTCTATATCTAATTACCATGAAAATTTAGTATATGTCCAATAATTTGCATCACCATACTCATAATTTTATGCGGATTTTTAAGGTTATTTTTATTAGTTTAGGTAAATTACAAAAGAATCTTATTTTTTCTTTTTTACTTTTTAAAATATTTAATACTCTATTATTCTTAGACAAATTTATCATTTTGTTTATTTTTATAGGTTTATAATTATTCATGATAATTTTGATTTTATGTTATCTCATCTTATATAATTTAATTTTCCGAAATAATTTGATTTTTTTAATCATTATTTTTATCTTTTTATTGAATAATATCTGAGTCTTAATTTTTCAGTTGATATTTATTGAATAATTTATTAAAATTAGATTAATCTTATTTAATTTATTTTTATTTATTTTAAATACCAAATTATACATTATGGTTAGCCTAAAAATTAGATGATATTGTTACATTTTATTGTTAATCCATTATTTATACTTCTTATGAATATATTATGTTATTTTTAAAATTTATACTTAAATTTATCTAAAAATTTAAATTAATTAGAATAATTTATTCTAATAATTCTTTATAAAAATCTTGTAATATAATAAATCAAATAATAAATATTATCATTCATTCTTTTCTTTAGAATAATAATATTCCTTAAAAATCTATAATAATGATAATTTACTCTATAGTATCTAATTGTATTAATAGTAACATAATCTGTTAAACCTACTTAGCTTTCTAAAAATCAAATAAAATAACATGGAACCATTTAATCAATATCAGGTGGGTTAATCTTTTTATTATATCTTTAAAGAATTAATCCAAGTGTAGTTAAAAGTGTTATGCCTATTACATAGTCATGAAGTAAATCTGATTTCTTTCTTAGAAATTTCTTTCCATTTTTATTAAACATAATTAAATATTATTTATAAATAATTCAAAATATACTTCTAAATTTATTAATTTTTAATTGATAAGGAGACTAATATTAATTATAAATTTTAGACTTATTAAAAAACAATTTATGATCATATAAAACATTATCAATTTGATTATCTTGATAGCTTTTACAACGATATTTTTTTAATAGATCTTTAAATTTATTAGATTCTAGTGGTTATATAATAAATTAAATAAAATATACTTTATTTATTCATCTTTATTTATTCTAGGTGATTTATCTCTAATCAAATAGAACTTTTATTTAAAATTTATTTAATTATATGAATTCTCTTTTTATTCATAGCTTTATTTATTATTTTTATTATTATTCTTATATTCTTAATCTAAATTTTGTAAATTTTGTAAATTTTATAAATTTTATAAACTTTGTTAATTTTGTGAATTTTATAAACTTTGTAAATTTTGTGAATTTTTATCATCAATTTAATTTTCTATTTATATAAAATTTGCAATATTAATTAGCTAATTATTTAAAAATTATTTAATATTTTATATTTAATTTATTTGCTAATCAATGATATTAAATTTTTCTTCATTAAAATAAAATTTGGGTAAAATTTCATTTTTAAACTCTAAAATTTTATAAATATTGTCATTTTTGAGTATATTTTATGCATTTTTACAATTATTTAAGCAATTTTTTAGTTTTTAATCATATTGATTGCATTATTTTTATACGTCATCAAAATATTGCATGATATCTTAATATATAGTTTTAATCTTATTAAAAAAAAACAACTTTTTAATCAAAACTATTCTATAATGATTTAATTTAAATTTAAAATTCTTTTTGTTTGTTGATGATTTTTTGATAAATGGTATTTCTATTATATTTTTAATTATCTAATTTTAAATCTTGGGCTTATTATAAAAAATTTTTAAGTCTTTTTTTTTTAATTTCATAAGCTTATAATATTATTAATAAAATTAATATCATTTACCCTGTTCTAAATTTTACAAAATATGATTTTTATGATTAAAATCATCAGTAATTACAATTTTGCATGTATTGCACCATATATCTTAACTAGAATCTTTATCTGGAAAAAACAATTTCTTTTTAAAATCTGATTAATTATTTTTTTTTATGCTTTATATTTAAAAATCTCTTAAACATTGTGTCATATTTTCTTTTTTTCCAGATTAATTTTAATTCTATTATTTTTATTACTCAAAATCAGCATTATATTATTATTAAACAATTTTTTCAACCTTTTTTTAAATCAAATACCTCTTTCAAAGCTTCTTAACTTTCAATATCTAAATCTGTTTTAAATCTACATATATCGCATGATAATTAATTTTATTATATGTTTTCTTAACGTTTATACATTATTGAAAGACATGAAATGCAAAAATTATGCTAGCATTAAAGCATTATCTATTAATCTGAGAATTTTGAACAATTTAGACACTTTTAATCCATATTACAAAAATAATAGTTTTAAATTTTAATTTATATATCAATATCATTTACTAAAAATTTTAGCCAATAATGGAACATCACTTTTTTTAATTTACTTCAATTGAATTATTTTTTCAAAATCATTATTAGTTGCATCTTCAAAAAATTATCTAAAAGTTTCTTAAAATTTATCAATTGGCATTTCCAACAATTTTAAAAGATTTTCTGATTTTTACAGTGTTTTAGCAACATAATTATTCTATCCTTCAGTTAAACTTATTAAATGTATTTAAATTTCATGTAAATCTAATCTTAATTATTAAATGCCACTTTATGATACTTTTTTACATCTTATTATATATAAAATAACTTATAAATGCTATTTGTAAATTTATAATTGATTAATTAAACTATTCTATTTATCAAAAATACATAAAAAACATCAGTTATTATTTATTTTATAATTGATAGATTTTAAGTTAACATTTTTTTCACATTTATTATATAATTGCTTTAATCTCCTTCATTTCCAAAATTCTATTTTTGTATTTCTAAAAAATCAACATCTAATCTTTAATCAAAAATTTAGATAAATTATTCAATTCCTTTATTTAATATTTAATTTAAATGCTCTTCTTCGTTATTTAAACAAACTTATTCTGATAATGTTTAATTCTCAAAATTTTATTTAACTGAATTAACCAAACCATCTTTTTTACTAATTTAATTACCTAATGTGTCTTTACAATATTCAGTTGTATTAATAATAAAACAAATAGTTTATAAATATTATGTTTCATCTTTTAATTTATTTGTAATTTTGAATGAAAGATCATCAAAATAGTGTTTAAGTACTCTTTTTATTCTTTAAAACACTTATAATAAAGTATTTGACTTTGAATATTACGATGCTCTCTTAATAGTTTATTTTATTGCATTAAACAATACCAAAGATGAGTTAAACACTAAAATATATATGTTATACCTTTTATTTAACTTTTTAAATCTAATTAATCTTATTATAAAGAATTAATTACTGTTTTTTTTAATTCATCTTCTTCACTATCTACATAAGGTTTTAAATATAATTCAAAACTACTACTAATACATCCTTTGAATTTTGGAAATGATGATATTTCAAAAACTCCTCTATTTTCTTTTTCTATGTATTAACCATATTATTTTTATAAATTTTCAGTAACTTTTAATTCAAAAGCTATGGTTTATTTTAATGCATTCATTAAGACTGGTAGATCATATTTTTAATCTTGTAAAATATTTGATAATTATAATCTAGTTATGGAACAAAATTCATTAATTATGAAAACTTATACTCCCCAATATTCTGGCATTACTGATTAAAATTTAATATCATATTCCTTTAGATGTCTCCATAGCCATCCAAACCTACGTTCTGTATTCTCTAATGTTGCGTTTATTGGTTATTCGAATAGATCTAAGTAAGGCTAAACTATTTTCTATTTTTTTAAAAAAAAATCATATTAATAGTACTTAACTTATATTTTGAACCAAAATATTTCTAAAATCTAATCCAATTTCTTCTACTGCTTTATATGCATCTACTATAATTTCAGTTGTAACCATTCCTGTATCTCTTCTAAATGACTCAAAATCTTATATTATCTATATTAAATATATTTTTATACTTATTTTTTCAATTCTTACAATATAAGATCCCTATCTTTATAAACTTTGGATATTTATTCTATATTATTGAATTATTTAAAAAAATTAGCCAAAACTTCAAAAGCATTTATCAAATTCGCTACTTCAGCATATTTCATATTTAAACAACATTCTTCTAGTTTTTCTAAACACGTCAACATCATTGCATATTTTTTATGTGCATTAATAGAAAAAGTGATATTTTTTTTAGCAATATCTAAATTCAATAATTTATATAAATTACTTTTATATCGAGACACATTTCCATTACTAATTTTTCACTTTATTCGCTTTTTTATTTGATATCCATGATTTCTTTAACAATATCCTCTGTTAAATCTTACGATTTTCTCATTTCATTTTTAACTTCAATAGTACTTAAACTATGTTAATAAATATCTATTTATAATTCCTAGTCAATTACTTATAATTGATTTTTAAGTAATAAAATTTCTTAATCTAGATTAACTAATGAGTCTTCATCTGGGAATTTTTAATTTATATACGTAACAGGATCGAAATCTTAATCGCCAATTTGCATTTTAATTATAATATATCATAAAATTAATTTAATGATTAAAAGTTTAAATTATAAATAAGAAATTAATTAATGTAATCTAATAATTAAGTCATTTAATAAGTTAACGGACAAAAATTGATTTCTGAAATTAATTTATCTAAACTTTAAAATAACTTAAAAAAAATTGGTTATTTATGAATTATTATTAGGAAATTTCGGATCATACTCAAATTCTGTTAAAAATAACCTTAAAGAGATTTCCTATAAATAATCATTAAAAGAATCAACAACATTAACAAATTTCAATAAAGATCCTTAATAATATTAGATTAAAAGTTAAGAATAACTAATCACTCCTTAAAATAAAAAATCTAAAATTATGTCTAAAATCAAAAAATCACCTGATATGGACAATAAATTAAAAAATAAACTATAATAATTAACAAAAGATATTCATAATTTAAAAATTTTGAATAAAAAAAACACTAATTAATCATAGAATTTAAAATAAGCAAATTAATAGAAAATTAAAAAGATTTAAAAAAAAAATCAATAAATAAATAAAATCAAATCACCTGTTAAATAAATTGATTAAAAAAAAGATGATAAATCACTTGAAAAAAAATAGAAATAAAAAAGATAAAGCAATTCTGTTCATTAAAGTAATAGATTAAAGGATAAGATTTAAAAATCTAATATTATTGAATTAAATGAATAAACTTTATAAAAATTAAAAGATAGTATGTTATTACTAAGCAATAAAAATCAATCATAAATCAAAAAATCAAATTTATTAGAAAGTAAAATTAAAAGTCCCAAAATCTTATAAAATAAGCATAATTAGAAATTTGATTCTACTAGATCTGAAATAATATAAAAAATTATCAATATAAAATAGAAGAAAAAAAATTAAAAAATTGCTAAATCTAAAGATGATTCAAAATTAAAAAAAAAACATGAAATCCAATAATCACCTAAAGATTAATTTGATCTTTAAAAGTAATATACAGTATACTTGGAAGCATGTTAAAATAAAATAGATTTTTAATATTTAAATAAAAATATAGACAAAATCAAAGAGAATATTCTTTATCTCTTTGATTTTGTCTATATTTTCATTTAAATATTAATAATCTATTTTATTTTAACATGCTTCCAAGTGTATTGAAATTTATAAATAGGAAATTTGATTAAGTATTCTAAAAAGTAATATAAAAAAAATAGCAAATTAGTAATAAATAAAGTCCTATAAAAAAATCAAATAGTTAAAATGATTAAAATTTAGTCTTTTTGCAATAAATGGCTATATTGATATAAAAAGTATGGAGAGGTTACAAGACAAGAAAATTAATTAAGTATTAATTATTTTAAAAATAGTAAATATTATGAAATATGGCTAAATTAATAGATGAATATTTAGAATAGCGAAATTACATAGAAATCATAAATAAAATCTCCAAAAAAAGAAAAATCTTCTAAAAGTTTCTTAAAATTAAATAATTAACTACATAAAAAATGCAAATATGTATTAAAATATATTTAAAGTAAATTAAAGAAATTTAAGCAAATTATTTATAGAGGTTGAAAAATTTAAAAGATTAAATTCAAAATCTATAAAATTTCGAAAAGAATTAAGTGATGTAATTGATATAAAATGAGATATAATAAGAAGATGAATAAATAAATACATATGATTTTGATGATAGAAAAAAAATAAAGAAAAAGCCAGTTCTTAAAATATAAGTTGAAAATATGAATAATGATTGCTTATAAAAAATTAGTAAAAATACTAGTAAAAAAAGTGAAAATGATGCCTCATATATTTAAGATGCAAATTAAAAAGGAAGGTTAACATATAAAATTAAAGAGTTATCCCAATTTCTGAACTAATTGTAAAATAGTTATAAAAATCTTAATTATCAAGCTAAAATACACCTAATAATAGAATAAAGACATTGAAATCTGATTTATAAGAAGAAGTTTAATATAATATAAAAAAAGATTTAAAAAGGAAGCAATTTATTTGATAAAGAAACATTTAGTGAATTTAAAGATAATTTTTTTAAATAAAATGACGAAAAAAAAATATTTGTTGAATAGATAGATAAAAATGAAATAGAAAATGAAATAGAAAATGATAATGTAAAGCTTAAACCTAAGAATTTTATTGATAAATGGGTGATTCCAACAATAACTCCATCAAAAACACCAAAATCTATATCATTTCCTTAATTATAATTGGATAAATAAGTATATTTATATTTATTATAGACAGAACGTAGTTTAAGTTTAATTACAAAAGTGAACATATTAAAAGAATAATAATAACTTTCTGCATCAAATAAATTGATATCTTTAATAGAAAATTAAGATTAATGTGCGTTTCAAAATTCTCTAAATTAAGAACTTGATAATAATTAGGATTATTTTGATAATGAGTTAAATTGTGAAGAAGTAATTTTTGAAAATAAACTTTTATTTGATGGAAAAAATTTATAATTATTAAGTTAAGGGTAAAAAAAAATAGCGACTTATGAATCCATCTAAATAGTTTCAGATAATTTAATACAACATTTGATTTTAGAAGCTTTAAATGAGCTTAACACTTCAAATAAATAAGGTTTATTTTATAGTAATTTAAGAAATAGTTTAAATAAATCCAGGGTTTGAAAGTATTAGTAATTTTTTGAATGAAATATGCGCTAAAATATTATAGGATAATATCTAAGATTTTTTAATTGAAATTAATAAGCCAAAAGATCACGATTAATTATAAAAACTAAAAATATTTAAATAAGAAGAATATAAATAAGAATAAAATAAAACTGAAATTTTATCAAATTAAATATTTTATTAATAAGAAGCATAAAAAGATAATCATTTATTTATCACGTTTTAATATTTTATATAGATATCATAATAAATTGATATTTGATAGTTTACGAGAGGCATTAGAATATTTTAGACCATTTGATATAAGAGGAAAAAATTTATAATGGAAAACAAATGAAAAAAAATTAACATTTTAATAAATTACATTAGAAAATTCACAAATTGTTTTTGAATAAGCAAAGCATAAAGTTTTAGAAGCTTCTTCGTAATTTAAATTAATAGAAGGTATTTTTGTGGTTTTTTGAATGAATAAAGAAGTTATGCTCCGCCAATAATTGATCCAATTTATTTACCTTAATTATGCAATGAAAAATTAGAAAGAATTATTATAAATGATGTTAATATATTTTTATTAGATATATGAACAAAATGAAACGTGGTTAGACTATTAAGATGATGAAACTGTTGTTTAATTAGAAATAACAGATTTGATTTATTAACAACTTTTACAAGAATTTGTCGAAGAAATGATTCGGTGAATTTATATTTTTTTTTGAAAATTTGATAATTATTCAAATTATTGATTTATAATATCATTTTTAATCAAATCTCATTTTTTCTAATCTGTCACCTATTTCATTTTATTTTTATATTATATCATCGATATTCATCACTGATTAAGGCTTGTAATTTGTATTTTCTTATTTTTATATCATTTCATCAAATATATATTATTTTTCTTAATTCACATTTTCAAAAGCAAATGTTAAATCTCCATCAAGAATTTCATTTATATCACTTTATTATTGTTGTTCTAATAACTTTTTTGCTTTTTAAACTAATATTTCATTTTAGTCTAATTCAGTTTTAAAACCATTTTTCATGTCATAACCCTATATTATAATATTTTACTTCAATATTCTAAAACTAATTCTACTAAAAAAATTATAAATTATCATATTTTTAATATTATTATTAATATTATTATTATTGGTTTTATTATTGGTTTTATTATAATTATTATTGATTTTATTATTGATTTTATTATAATTATTATTATTGATTTTATTATAATTATTGATTTTATTATTATAATTATTATTATAATTATTATTGATTTTATTATTATTATTATTGATAATAATTTTATTATTGATTTTAATCTTGATAATTATTTTATTATAAATTCTAATATTGAGCTTATTTTTTATCTTATAATTGATATTATTAATTTTAATTCTATTAAACATTTTATTAAACATTTTATTAAACATTTTATTAAGCATTTTATTAAGTATTTTATTAAGTATTTTATTATTAAACATCTGATTATTAAAAGTTTTATTATAAATTTTATAATTAATTTTATTATAAACTCTATTACAAAGCATTTTATGATTAATATTATTAAGTATTTTTTTAAAAATCATAAATAGATACACCTTTAGATTACAGACTTTAATTTGACTAATATGTTGGTACTAAAAGTT
>Ga0233399_1000910_pt1 | contig 10693 bp, 7 predicted proteins | sample 43DmetaG_FD_182698 | JGI IMG/M metagenome (GOLD analysis project Ga0233399, IMG submission 182698) | Seawater microbial communities from Monterey Bay, California, United States - 43D | ecosystem: Environmental > Aquatic > Marine > Coastal | place: USA: California | collected 2016-11-08 | reverse complement strand
CCTTACAATATGTACGAGCAGTTATCGCTGAGAACAAGAAAGCAAGTTTATATAGATTATAACCCAGATACGAGCTTTTGGGTACACGAGAAAATAATACCACTAGAAACTACTGAGTTAATAATTTCAGACCATAGGCATAACCCTTTTCTTAATGATAAGATACGAGAAAAGATAGAAGCATTAAAAGAACGAGACGAGAGTTTATGGAAAGTATATGCAAGAGGTATTACTGGAAGGATAGAAGGTCTTGTACTGAAGAAGTGGTTTGTTGTGAATGATAGTTTTGAAGATAAGAAACTAATTGGATATGGAATAGATTTTGGTTTTTCAAATGATCCGAGTACACTAATAGAGGTGCGTATGCAAGATGGAGATCTTTGGATTAAGGAACTAATATACGAAACTGGATTAACCAATCAAGACATAAGCGATAGAATGGAAGCACTTGGAGTTAGCAAGGGTGCTTTAATAGTGGCAGACTCAGCAGAGCCAAAAAGTATTGAAGAACTAAGAAGAAGAAATTGGACAATAGACGGAGTTAAAAAAGGCAAAGATTCAGTAATGTTTGGAATTAATCTTTTGAAAGGTTATAAAATTAATGTAAATTCGTCAAGCACCAATTTAATAAAAGAACTTGAGCAGTATAGGTGGAAAGTAGATAAGAATGGCAATACATTAAATGTGCCTATTGATTCAGATAACCACGCAATAGATGCTCTTAGATATTTAATAATGCATAAATTTAGTAAGAAAGGATATGGCACATACACCGTTATATAATTTGACCGTTGGTCAATACCAAGACATAAACGCAATAGACGAAAATTTGTCTATGGTAGAACAGAACATTTATTCAGTAGCTGCAATAAAGAATATAACCTACGAAGAAGCATCTAAAATTAAGATGTCGGAATTTAAAAAAATAGTTGATGAATTAGGAGAATTCAATGTTAGGTTACTGGAGAAAATTAGGATTAAAAATAAAATCTTTCTCAATGGTACGGAATACCACTTAGAACATAAGCCAGATAAACTAACGAGTGGTCAGTTATTGGATATTATTAATATAAGAAGTAAACACCAAGGCGAAGCTGTAAAAGTAATGCACTTGCTTCTATCTGCTATGAGCAGACCAAAGAGTAAAGAATATGGGGACGATGATTTAACGTTGCACGAAAGGGCTGAGATAATAAAGCAAGTAAATTTAGAAGAAGTTTGGAATGTCTTTGTTTTTTTTTGGAATCTCTGGAACGATTACTTGAACGATTCCGAGGACTCTTTGAGCAAGTGGATGGTGGAGACGTTGGAGACGACAAAGCAGATTTTGGGCATCGGTGGGGATTATTCAGCATAATTTCAGCAATGGCAGATTTACATAACATAAGTATTAACAAAGCAACTAAATTAGGTGCAATAGAGTTTCTGAATTGGTGGGCTTATATGGTAGAAAAACAAGATTATGACAGAACAACAAAGTAAATTATACAACAGCTTAACTGATTATTGGCAAACCATAGTAGATGACTTGGTGCAGTCTTTAATAGATGTAGGTAGATATGCGAGTGGTAATACAGCACAAAGCATAGGTGCTATGAATACAAAGCCAATAACATTAACCTCGACTGGATTTAAGGTGCAGATATCAATGCCAGATTATTACCAATATATTGATGAGGGTGTAAGTGGAGCAAAAAACAATACTGGAATTAGTCGCTTCAAGTACACAGATAAAATGCCACCTATCTCAGCTATTAGAAAGTTTATGCGTAATAGGGCAATAGATCCAGCAAAAACAAGCAATACAAAGTCTGGTAAACGTAGAGACGATGAGGATATTAGGAACTCCATAGCATTTGTAATAGCGAGAAGCATATACGAGAATGGACTGAAGAAAACAAATTTCTATACTAATGTAATTAATGACCAAAAGATCTTAGATTTTGAAAAGCGTTTGCTTGACCAATATGCTGCATATATTATAGGCATAATAAAAATTGATTAATTTATTTTTTGTATTAATATTTTATACTATATTTGCTCCATAATAAGAAACACAATAACAAAAATGAACAACACAAATTTTTATCACATAGTATTAAGTAAAGATGGAGATGTAAAAGAACAAATACTTTGCAATAACAAAAAAAGTAAATTATCAATGGAGTGTCTTGCTAAAACTATAAACGGAACTTATAAAATTGTAACTCAGTACAAATAACAAACACAAACCCTTCATTATATGGTGGGGGGTTTATTTAACACAATAACAAAATGAACACATTTACAATTACTTACACAAACAGTTTAGGAAACATTAAGACAGAGGAATTGGATTTAGACTTTATATCAGTACAACAAGTCTCTAACTGGTTCGAAGATGAATTCGGCATTAGACCTCGTTCAATTTCAAAACATTAAAAAATAACCCAAAACCTAAAACAATTAAACCTCCAGAAATGGGGGTTTTTTTATTACCCTAAATTTATAGATCTAATTTGGTATATATGTATAGATGGCACTTACAATTCAAGACCAACCGACAACCAATATACCAGAGCCAAGTTTTGCTCCTATTGAATATTTAGTCAATAGTACGGAAACTGCTCAAAGTGGATTTAAGGTAATAGCAAGTTTATTTACTGACCCTACTGGAGATAACACAAAGATTGCTACGCTTCAGCTAAATACAATTCCATCTGCTACACAAGTTGTAACAGATATTCAAAATATCATACAATCGTTTGTAAGTAGCGATTATTCTATTCTAACTGGAGATACTACCGACATATCTCAAAGTGCCTTAAAAGACTTTAAAATAGCTTTTCAAGAATATTACTCTGGAGCATTACAAGGTAGTGTAGTAAGTGGCAATACTTTTGATAGTTGGAACTCGTCACCTAAGTATATTGAGTGGGCAGATTTATCTGGAAGTACAAAAGATTATTATAACTGGAGTATTGAAGATGCTTCTGCTGAAACTGACAAAGAGTTTCTTAATGGATTTGAGCAAGATGCTGAGTGGTTTAATTTAGGTAAGTCTAATAATTTTCTTAAAGTAAGATCTACACAGAAATACCAAGCAAGTTGGATTATGCGACAGAATCTAAGCGATACCTATAAAATATATTTGAAAACTATGGACGATACATTTAGCACAATATTATCAACTACAATGACTGCTGCAAATACTGCTGGGCTATATACACTTGATGTTGGTGCTTCAGAGATTGCTTCGCATAGTTGGGGTACAACTCCAGTAATGACAAACGTAAAATACTATGCTTTAAGGATATTAAATTTTACTGAAGATGTTTGGGCTACAAAAACAATAATGTTTGAAATAGACGACTGCGAAAATACCTATACAGATTACGAGCTCCATTGGTTAAATAGAAAAGGTGGTTATGATAGTTTTACGTTTAGTGGTAAGTCTAATCAAACTACAAGCATAAATAAGAACTTTGCTAAATACAATACTCGCACAATAGGAGCAAGTAGCATAACTCATAATACCTATGCACAACGTAAGAGGTCATTTCATACGTCTTTAAGAGACAATTATAGATTAAATAGTAGATTACTAAAGGACTTTGAGGTAACTGCCTTAGAAGACTTGTTTTCGTCTCCAGAGGTTTATTGGAAATATGACACAAACTTTGTCTCAGTAAATGTAACTGGAAATACATTTGAACACGCTAAGAGTGAAAATGGTCAAGTGTATAGTATGGAGCTACAAATGGAGATTGACAATAGCGATAAGCGACAATGGTAATAGAACATATAATTGCTGGATATTCAATACCACATAATGAGGGTGCTGTACCTTTGACTAAAGAAGCGTATGATGTAAATAACCCACAGAAGCGTTTAACAGACTTCAGTAAGACAATAACGATACCAGAAAACAGAATTGTTAATCAAATCTTTGAACACGCATTTGATGTCAATATAGACCTACAAACATTTAACCCTAATTTAAAAACAAGCTATCAAATAATCCAAGACGGAATAACTGCCATTGATGGGTATTGTCAATTAAAAGCGATTAGTAATGTAGATGGTTTAATAAACTACGAAATACAAGCTACTGGTAAAATAGGAAACTTATTTGAGAAAATACGAGATAAATATTTGCAAGATTTAGACCTTAGTAGCTTAGACCACACTTGGACAGAAACGAATGTTGTTAATAGCTGGACTGCTACAATAGGGCAAGGTTATGTATATCCTATGATTGACATAGGTGGTAGAACAAACTACGATATTTGGAGTACAAGAGATTTTAAACCAGCAATATATTTAAAGCAGTATATTGACACTATACTAACCGAAGCTGGATATACTTATGATAGTACCTTTTTTAATAGCGATTTATTCAAACGACTTATTGTGCCTTATGGTAGCGGTAAAATCTTACTTGATAATGCAGCTATATTATGCAAGGAGTTTAATGTACAAAGAACAAGCCAACAAGTAGTACCTTGCGAAGATCTTAGCGACCTAAGTAACAGCGACAATAGCAGATTAATATTTAATGACGATAGTAGCCTTGCTGGATACGAAAGCAGAGTAATAGCAGATGGTGGAATAGTGGAAGCATTGTCTTGTGCTGAAGCAGAGTTTGGTTTTTCTGAAGATTTTTATAATACTTGTACAAACGAATACAGCTCGGCAACTGGTATATATACTGCTACTGATTCTAACAAGATGTCATTTCAAGGATTATTAAACTTCGATATGACCTATACGGATAATCAACAAAATACAACAGCTATTCTAAATGCTCATAGGACTGGTAATGATTTAATAGCAGAGTTATATTGTTATTTAGTAGAAAGGAATGGCAGTACATATTCTTTAAAAGATATGTTTAGGCTTGACTTTACTGAAAACGCATTAACAACTCCTTTGCAATCTGGTACAAGCACAGATATTACAAATAACGTAGGTAGTTTCGTAAGTGGAGAAATTGATGTTATTGGTGGTAGAGAATATTTTATATGTGTTGGTAAAGTTTCTTATTCGTCAAGGATAACCATACTTAATGGCACAAGACGATATGAAGAAACAAATTTTGCAGACTTTGATTTTGTACTAAACGCAGACAGCACATTTGGTAGTAAATTACTGGAAACAGAAATTTCAGTTGGCGATACAATAGATACTCGTTTGGTAGTACCAAAGCAAATTAAACAATCGGATTTACTCAGTAGCATAATTAAAAGATTTAATTTATATATTGACTATGACCCAATAGATGAAAACAAACTAATAATAGAAACAAGGGATGGATTCTTAACAGATGAACGAGTTAATTTAGAGTATTTGGTTGATAGGTCTAAAAACTACAATATAAAACCTATGGGGTCGTTAGATGCTGGTAGGTTTATATTTAAAGATCAGTTGGACAAAGATAATTTAAACGATACTTACAATAAGGTTAATGATGAGGTTTATGGTCAGCTTACTTTAGATATTCAGAACGACTTTTTAAATGCAGATAAAACTATAACTACCATATTTGCTCCAACACCATTACAAACAAGAAGTGGAGTAAGCGACAGAGTTATTTCGTCTATTGAATTTGTAGATAAGAATAACCAACCAGCTGAAGCAACAGCCAAGATACGATTATTATATTGGGGTGGTTTACTTGATACTCAGAAAAGATGGTTTATTGGTTTACCTTTGTTTGGTGGAACTGCATATAGTCAATATCCTTATGCTGGGCATTTAGATAATCCTTACAACCCCACTTTTGACTTAAATTGGTTTGTACCTAAACAACTATATTATGACTTCAGTTATGGAAATAAATTTACTTTGTCCTATTCTAATAATAATGTTTACAATACTTATTGGAAGAAATTTATAGAGGAGATCACAGACAAGAATAGTAAGATACTTGAATGTAATTTGGCTTTGAGACCATACGATTATCAAGAACTAAATTTTAGAAAGAATTACTACATAGATGGTAGTTACTGGAGATTGCTAAAAGTAGAGGACTTCGATGCAATGTCTGAAGATACAACAAAATGTATGTTCTTAAAAGTAGAGCCAAAAGATGCGTTTGTTCCAGAAGTAAAAGTTGTAAACGGGGGAATAGATGATTACGCAGACGATACACCTATACCAACTGGAGATATGCTTGTATTTCCAAATGGCAATAGTGGTAAGGCACAAGATAGATTACAATTTGGAGATAATATAAAAGGTGGTACTCGGTCAATAGTTGCTTCAGATAATGTAGAACAAAGTATTGTATCTAAAAATAATATAATAGTAGGTAGCAATAATAGCAAAGCTATGGCTGATAATGTAGCAATGATAAATAGTCCATTTGTAGAAGCTAATAGGTCAGACGAAGCATATATTAATGGCTTGTTTGTAGAGAAACTTGAATATATAGTATTGCCTTATGATGTACTTACCAATCTTGAGTTAGAATTAAGCATATTGCCACCTTTGCCAGATGATGAATTTTACGAAGTGACGAGAGGTTATGTGAGGTTAGATGGTAACGCTCCAACTGGTGGAACGCATCAAGTAGATATAGTGGAAGATGATGCTTCTGCCCACTTATTAGCTAAAATACCAAGTGCATTTTTCAATACGGATAACAATACAGACCTATTAGAAATAGTAGCACACAATACAACCCCTATCCACTTTGGTAGTGGGCTTAAAATAACGACTAATTCAGCAATGACTTTTGAGGAAGGAACTCAATTAATAATAAACTTAGTGTACCGAATAATTAAACTATAATATGCCAGCAGATAAAAAATTAGCATTAGACTTGGCGATTAATCTTCAGAAAGGAGATATGAGCATTGAAGATCTAAACAAGCAATTAGAGGAAGCCAAAAAACTACTGGAAGATGTAGGCGAAGAAAGTAGCGATGAATTTAAAGCATTAAGCCAAGTTGTTACAGATACCGAAAAGTCCATAGAAGATATGAATGGCGAGTTATCTAAAACCAAAAAAGGTTTTGAAGAAACAGCCGATGCTCAGAAAAAAGCTGGGCAAAGTAGCAATATATTTTCTAAAGGATTAAAAGCTGTCGGAGTAGGTCTTAAAGGATTAGGTATAGGTATTGTCGTTGGTGCAATTAAATTATTCTATGATGCAATATCCAAAAATCAAAAAATAATGGATGCCCTTAGTACTGCTCTTGGTACTATTGGCATATTGTTTGAAAAGGTATTTTCTGTTATATTCAATACCGTAGAATCTGTATCCAAAGCAACAAATGGATTTTCTGGATTAACTGCTGTTATGAAAGGTTTATTGACCATTGGTGTTACTCCTTTAAAACTTGCGTTTGATAGTATAAAATTAATAATACAACAATCTCAGTTAGCGTGGGAGCAGTCTTTCTTTGGTGGTAAAGATCCAGAGAAAATAAAACAACTAACAGCCGATATAAAAGCAACACAAGAATCAATACAAGAAACTGGAAAAGAAGCTGTCGAAGCTGGTAAAAGTGTAGTTAATAATGTAGGCAAAGCAGTTACTGAAGTAGGTAGCGTTATTGGTGGTGCAGTAGAAGGTGTGCAAGAGATTAGCATTAAAGGTGCAGTAGAGCTTGCAAAAGCAAATACGGAACTTAAAAACTCGGCAGCTATTGCAGCAGCACAACAAGGTTTGCTTATTGAGAAATATGACCAACAAGCTGAGAAACTAAGACAGACCAGAGATGAGGAACGAAATAGTTTATCAGAACGTAAGAAAGCAAATGATGAGTTACTTAATGTTTTAGATGAGCAAGAAAAGGCTATGTTGTCACAAGCAAGTCTACAAGTCGCAGCAGCCCAAGCAGCAGTCGAAGCAAATGATAATACTGAAACACAAACTGCGTTAATAGAAGCACTTGCAAATAAGCAAGGAGTGTTAGCACAAGTCGAGGGATTAAGATCTGAGCAAAAAGCAAATGACCTTGCGTTAGATAGAGAACGTATGGAGATGGATAAGGTTTTAGCCCAATCCGAAGCAGACTTAGCTTACCAAAGACAAGTATTTGATGCACAGCAGATAGAAGATAAAGTCGAACAAGCTCAAAAGTTAAGAGATATTGAACTACAAAGACAAGAAGATGAGGAAGCAAGACTTCAGCAAATTGTAGATAATGCTAATGCCGAAACACAAGCCAAGATAGATGCACAAATAGCACTTGATACTTTTAAAGAAGAAAGCAGACAGAAGAATATAGAAGCAGATGTAGCAGTACTTGAAGCAACGGTAGCAGCAAATAAGGCAAAGAATGATAAAATCAAAAAAGATGATGATGATGCAGAAAAAGACAGAGAGGAACTTAGAAAACTTGCTTTAGGTGCAATAACAAGCATAGCAAAATCATTGGCTGCTGGAAACGAGAAAGATCAGAAAAAAGCGTTTCAGATTAACAAAGCAGTTAGTATAGGTCAAGCAATTCAGAATACTGCACAAGGTGTTACTAAGGCTTTTGGTCAAGGTGGTGTTGCTGGTTTTGCTACTGGTGCATTAGTCGCTGCTGCTGGTGCTGCACAAATTGCTACAATAGCAAAGACTAAATTTAAAGGTGGAGAACAAGGGGTTCAATCTCCTAACACCTCACAAGTCAATCAATCTCTTGGTGGTGGATTAGCTGGATTACAGCCAAGAGGATTTACAAGCCCACTTTTAGATACTGGAGCGCAGACTACGAAAGTTATAGTTACTGAAACAGATATACGCAACGTATCAAGAAACGTGGATGGAGTTTACAGCAGAGCAACCGTAGTACAATAGATTTCCTCTTTTTGCCACAATAGGTATATATAGGTAGATGGACTTACCTTTCATAGAATTCAAACTAACCGATGATGTAGATGGACTACAAGCAATCGCTTTGGTAGACAGCCCAGCAATAGGACTAAACTATCAAGCATTTGCTCCACATAAATTTGAGGTTATTAATGAAGATAAGCGTATTGTAATGGGAGCAGCAATGATTCCAGATCTACCAATCTACAGAAGAGACGAGAGAGGTGAGTATTACGCTATCTTCAAAAAAGAGACTATCAAAGCACTCGTACAAAAATTATTTAAAGAAAACAAACACAATAATTTCAACGAGCAACATAACGCTTTCAAGATACTTGATGGAGTTTATATATATCAATCCTTTATAACTGATGCCGAACTCGGAATCTCAGCCCCCTCTGGTTTTGAGAATGTAGCTGACGGAACTTGGTTTATCGCAGCAAAAGTGGAGAATGACGAAGCGTGGGCAAAAGTTAAAGAGGAAGGTATTTTAAAAGGTTTTAGCGTTGAGGGTGTATTTGATTTAGAACCGTATAAATTTAAAAAGATGAATAAATTAAACTTAGAAAGTGTTATAAGCACTTTAAAATCTGTGTTTTCAGATGCTGAGGTGGATGAAACTCCAACAGAGGAGAATTTTGAAGAAGCCACTTTGGTAGATGGAACTATTGTAAAATGGGAAGGTACACTTGCAGAAGGTACTGCTTTAGTTGTTGTAATGCCAGAAGGCGAAGTTGCAGCTCCAGACGGAATTCACGAATTATCTGATGGTACTATCATTGAAACTGCTGGTGGTCTTGTTGTAAATATACAAGCTATGGGCGAAGAAGTGGAAGAAGAAACATACGATAATGAGTTTACTTCCGAAATGTTAAATGAGATGATTGAAAAAGCTATGGCACAATATGCTGAAGCGTTTACTGCATCTTTAGATCTTATCAAGTCCGAGAACGAAACTTTGAGAACAGAATTAGCTGAGATTAAAAACAGCAAAGAAGAATTAAAAAATGAGTTTTCTGCTACACTCAACAAAGTAGGAGAGGAATTGGAAGAGATTGTTAAGGCTGAGCCATCAACATCTTCTAAGCCACAAGAATTTAAGGCACTTAGCAGAGCAGAAAGAGCTGCCAATATGGGTGCTATTATTAGAGCAAATAAATAAATAAAATAGAAAAATGAGTTTTGATGTATCAAGTTTAACGAATTACGTTAACGAACAATCGACAGACTTAATCTCAAGATTATATTTTGAGAAAACGTCAAGTGATTACTTCACACTTCAATCTGGAGTAAAAAAGACTGATGCTTTGCATCTATTAGCGGTTAGTGCATTTCCACAAGATGGTTCTTCTTGTGCTGTGTCTGCTTCTGGAGATGTTACTTTCAGCGACAGAAACTTAACAGTAGGACAAATTACTTACTTCTCTGGATTTTGTATGAAAGACCTTATCCCTAAGTACACGCAAATTATGCTTAGAGCTGGTAATGCTGAAACTGAAGATATGATGTTTGAATCTGAAGTTGCTGAATCTGTAATTAAGACTATTATGGAGCATAACGAGACTGCGGATTGGCAAGGGAACACGGGTTCGGCTAACGTTTATATTAATCGTTACAACGGTTTAATAAAAATTATTGACGATGCTGCTACTGCGGTAGATGGTAACGCTTCTGGTGCTACTGCAATTACTGCTGGTGCATCTGGAAACGTTGATGGATTGATTACTGATATCTGTAACGCTAGACCAGCTAAGGTTAAGTCTGCTGCAAATCAAGTATTATTCGTAGGTCAAGATACTTTTGACAAATACGTTGATACCTTAAACGCTAAAAACCTATACCACATCAATGCTACTGACTGGGCAAATTACGAGACTTCAATCGCTGGTAAAAATGTATCTT
>Ga0233399_1000904_pt1 | contig 10714 bp, 14 predicted proteins | sample 43DmetaG_FD_182698 | JGI IMG/M metagenome (GOLD analysis project Ga0233399, IMG submission 182698) | Seawater microbial communities from Monterey Bay, California, United States - 43D | ecosystem: Environmental > Aquatic > Marine > Coastal | place: USA: California | collected 2016-11-08 | reverse complement strand
GGTGGTGTTTCTAAGTGTATATCTAATGATTCAAGATATTTATTCCACAACAAAGTATCGGTTTTAAAATGTCTACATATATCAATATAATCTTTGCATACTCTTTATATAGTGCATAATTTCCCCCAACCTACTTGAGAAAATGTTCCTTCTGTAGGATAAGCCAAATCTATAGTTTATACAAATATTCCATTTATTAAAAAATTCCATTCCTCTTACGATACTTACTTATTTTCAGCTAAAGCTATTTCAGAACTTAATAAAAAACTAAATATTTTTTTATGTTTATTAAAAAGACCTCTACATATATTAATATAAATAGTTTCGGTTATATTATCTTTTAATGGCTCTATTCTTTCGCCTTCACTTCCAGTTTATGTATTAATAAGTACTTGATTAAATAATTTAGAGAAATAATTCATATTAAATTGATACATAGGATCGATCAAACTCAATTATGATATAACAAAATATATTATAACTCCTCTTTTTGCCACATCTGTATAAAACTCCATTCCTTTTATCAATTCTTCTTATTTTTTCTCAGATACAATTATCTTATCACTTACAGCTTTTGCTATTTCTTTACTTATTTTCAAACTTTCTATCAATTCTATATCATCTAATATCATCCCTCTACTATTTGTAAGTAAATCTAGAATTCTATCTTCTCCTTTTTTCAATAATAATCTATCTTCAGCAACAGAAACTACTAACTCTCTTCTTATTTTTTCTTCTTCTGGCAATTCATTTGCTAAAACATCTGCTAATAATTTTTCCTATAAGCCTTATTATGTAACTGTAAAATTTATTACTATAACTTTATTAAATATCTCATGACTATATTGGGGATTTTACATTTTTGTAGTCAAATAAAGCTTAAAACTATCATTATATTACACTATTTCTTCACCCATTTTTATCATTTTAACATTATTTATAGTTTCATATTTTTTATGTATAATTGGATCCAATATAGATGCTATTGACTCACCAAAATCTTCTATTAAAAATGGTCTGCCCAATTATACGCTTTCTTCCAACCTTTTTTGATGATATTCTGAATTTTCCTTTGAAACTATAATATTGTTTTCAACTTCCATATTTTTAATCCATTTACAAGCTTAACTTTATGGATCTATAATCAAAGGAACTTTATCTATATTGTGTATCAAAATAGCATTATTTATACTAACACTATCACTAGATAAGCCTTTTTATTACCATTCTCTAATTTCAATTTGATTCCCTAAAACATTTTAAATATTATAATCTTAAGAATGAGGAATTTCATAATCTTTTAACTTAGCTTTCCAAATTTTTACTATATCTTCTCTAAATTTAGTTGTAAATGGACCATAATATTATATACTTGCAGCGGCTAAAAATGCATTTCCTATCAATACTTCTAATTATTATGTCATTTATATGACTTATTCTTTCCATCTTACTTATTCTTCTGATAATCCCTCTGTTAATTAACTTGCTCTATGCAATCTTTCTTCTGTTTATTTTATCTCATTATCTAAAGATTCTTTTTCTGATTTTGAATCTGAATATTACTTTTCTAATGTTTATACTTTATTTATTATCAATTCTAGTTCCTTGTATTTATTTTTTTATTTACTTTTTATTTTATACTCAATTGAGCATTTGCCTTTGATAAATCTTAGTCCATTTGTTTACAGTTTTCTTTTTTTACTATAATTTCTTTGTAGACATCTGTAAAATTATTTACAGCGTGAACCCATTCACAAAGTGATTTTGCTGCCATATTTATAGCTTTTATTTCATTAGGAACAAATAATGGATTTGAATATACTATACATAAAATTATAATACATTTTTTTTTTAACTTTTCTTTAGTCTATTAAGTCATATTTTCACCTTTATAATTCTTAAGTTTTGATAATAAATTAGCATCTCCTAATATATTTTTTTTAATATGATCCCAGTCTGTTTTTTCTTCTAATAAAACAGCAATGCATTCCATAGTATATTTAATTAAAGCATGAGGATTATTATTTTGTTTAATTTCTCCTATATCCCCTCTATTTAGTTTATCTAACTATTCTATCGCATTTTAAAGTATAGGTTATGCTTCTTTAAGAATGATATCAGCCTCAGATTTTAAAATCATAATTTTTTCACTTTATATATTAATTTCGTTAGTTTCAGCCTCAACAACTTTTTTAGCCATATTAGCCTATAATTGATCTTAAGTTAATTTTGATATTAAATCTTTAATTTATCCTGTTTTTTATATCAAAATAGGTTATAATTCAACTAATTTAGATTTTAATTAAGAAATAGTATTATTTGCATCATAAAGTTTACTTAAACCATTAGTTAATTTATTTTTATTTACCATTATATTGTCTTTAATTCGTATTATCAATTCTTTATAATATATAACAAAATCTAAATAACCTAAAATACAAATATATTAAACTTTTTGGTGTTATGTATACTCTTCTGTCTAAAATTTTTAAAAATTGATCGCACATATCTTATGTTGATTATTAAACAAAAACACATAAATTTGCTAAATTATCTCTAGTTTTATCTGACATATTATATTTTAAGTCATCTAAAAACATTGTTGCTACTGATAATAAAGCATTTTTTGGCCAACTCATCACCCAATCTATAGTGCAACAATATGTAAATGAAGGATATCTATATAATATTATTTATTTACTTTCTAAAATTACTTTTAAGTTTCTCTCCTACTGGACTAAAGGCTAAAACAAAATGTAATTAAGTTAAAAGCTTTTTTTTAAATAAAACTAATGGTGTTATCTTTAATTATAAGCTTTCAGGTTATAATTTTTATAGAGTTTCTTCAAAGTCTTCTTTTGAAATAATTCCACTGATATCTCCATTATTTATAAAATCATTTAATAAATCTAATTATATATCTAAAACAATTTCATGATCAGTTAATACAAAAATATATTAATCTTAATTTAATACAACTTATATGAGAATTTCCGATAAATCCTTTTTAAAATCTTTTTTAGCGTATTTTTTCTAAATTTGAATAGTTTGATATTTGGAATTAGTAATAATACTAGACAAAGAACATAAACTTTTTTTACCACTACCCCCTACACCAACTAATAACATATGTCCTCTTTATAATTTTATTATTCTACATATTCTAACTATGTGATATATTGCATCCTAAAATAAAACTAATTAAATGTCACTTTCATCTTCCATAATGCTTTATATTATATTTGTTAATAAATTTAAATCTAAACATTATGTATATTATCTTAATTCTTTATTTATACTTTTATTCATGAAATCACAAAAAAATATCGATCTTACATTTTCTATTTTCTCATTTAAATATTATGATAACAAATTTGATATATTTGTTATAAGTTAATCTTAATCCTTATTTTATCATAATATACCTTCAAATCTGATAGTTTATCATGGAATACTCTTTATGCTTCGTGAGCCCATAATAAATTCATTGATCTTTTTGTCACAAAACTAGATGGCTAAGCTAATAGTACACCTTAAAATATTCTACTCACGTCTCTTAAGCTGAACAAATAATGGTATTTTTAATCTGTTGGCTTATATTCCTTACATACCATATTATATAATAATAATGTTGTATTGACTAAAATTCCACTTGTATCTATTATTTCAGGTTTAAATTTCAATTTTTTTAAAAATCCTTTCACAATTTGTCCAAATATTTACTAAATTGCCTCATTTGATGTTTTTTACATATTAAATATACTAAAATGCCTTGTATATCTTTATGTTAGAATTGCTCTGCCACCTCCGGGTGGCGCTGCCACATTAATAAACATGAAATTTTCAATTTCTTTGAAAAATAGACCAACCCTATCATAAATTCCTCTTAAATCAACAAATTATCTTAGCAATTCGATCGGTGGCTAAGCTCCCCATTTTTCGACCATAGGCATATTGACATCATCAACAAAAATGATAAGTTACTTTCCTGGTTAAGGGGTCAATTAAATTTAACCTTTTATACGTTATTGTGTTAAATTATATTCAATAGCTTCTTATATTGATTGGCAACTAGTCTAATTACTAAATGATAATCTAATATCACATAAATTGTCATATTTATTTAAAGAATTTTCTATCATTGTTGTTTTCCCAAGTCCAGGCGATCCAGTTATAAAAATGTGCTTTTTTATTTTCATAAATTATGATAATATATATCTGTAACTTAAAAGCTCTTTTGTTTATACTACTTATTCAAAATAATTTATTGCTTAATTGTATTCATATTGCTATACATAATCTTAAAAATAGTGAAATTCACCATCTTATTTTTAACTAAAATCAAGATATGCTTCATGTATTGGAAACTATTTTATAAATAATATACTTTACAAAATTCTGTATTAGGAAAAAACCCTTATGCAAATTTAAAATATCTATTTTGACTATCATCTGTCAAATGTGTGCCCATGCCCCAAACCAGGCAATAATGTAAAACTTTTTAATAAGCTTTCTAAACATTAATTGCACTAGAATTTAAAATTGTTCTTATAAAGAATTAATCATTTAAAAAAAAGCTAAAAATATTAAGTAATTTAGTTATTAATTCCTATAATATAGATATTATACCTATTATCCAGTTATAATGGGTTATTATTCATCTTTCAAAAATTCAAATATTTTAGGCAATTAAGTATTTAATTAATCTATAAAATATTAACTTTATTTTGGAGTTAATTATGAAAGATCAAAAAAATTTTAAATTTGATGTTAATAAGTTATAAGTTCGTTACTAACATAAATCATGCCACAACGACTAATAGTTGCAGGACTAACTTACTTTAAATTTTAAACTTCAAATATAAGACTCATTTTTTTATGTAATTTAATTCTTTCTCCATTTGCCAAACATAGCAACATACTATCATCTAACACCGTGTTCAAATTTTCAACCCAAAACGAATCCACTGGGCCATCGAAAACTACCCAATATCTCATATTTTATAGAATATTTACAGTATACTGTCTTAATAATTTACTTGCAATACCATCTTACCATACTTATGTTGCATCATCAAAATTTCCATATAGCTCATCTATTGATATCGCTTTTGGATTAAATGTTGATGATTATATTTTAAAAAAATCCTCAGAATCTGGAAAATTTTCTCTTATATTATTAAATGCTTGTTTTAATATATTCAAAATTGTTGATTTTCCACTATTAGCCTCTCCAACTAGCATAAAACCAAATCTTATTTTTTAAATCTCATAAAGTTGAAATAATTTTTAAGATAAATTCTCATTTGGCTAATATTTATAATTTAAAAAAATTTTATTTATTTCATCAGCTAAAATTTAATTTTAAGTTGTTTAAACATGCAATCCAGGAAATAAATCCTATATTATAGCCATAAATATAGCTTAATCTTATTTAAGAAATTTCGGAAGATTGCTATCTAATAAGGCCTTCAACACAATATTTTAATCTTATTACTATTTAAGTTCTCTTTTCAATATTCCAGCCATATTTAAAACAGATTTTACACTTCTCATACCAAAATCATAGTGATCTTATTAAGATAATTATTCACTGCATAATTTGTAAAGTAACTGAATTTTTCTGGCTAAATCTCTTGCATTTTGAAATCCATCAGAATATAATATATTTTCTGCAATTAAAGTATAATCTGGTACCATCATAGATACAGGTCTAAATAATACTTTTAAATTTTCAGGAAGTTCAGTTCTCCCTGCATATCCTGGGTTAAAAGTTATAAAAACACCCATATTTTGATTTAATATTAGATTTTTTCCAAAAAAATTAAATGATTACAATTATTATAATAATGCTTCTCTAATTTAAAGAAATTGACTAGATATGACTGATAACACTTCAATATCTATACGATTAAATTCATCCAAACATGCCCATGTACCTGTGCTTCCTATACCTTTATCATTATATGAAATTACCTAAAAATAGTTTTTCCATCATTTTTACGTTAATTTAATCAGAGCAATTAAAAACTAGACAAAATTTTCCTAATACTTTAGCTAAGTCTTTGCAAGATTCAGTTTTACCTGTTCCAGCTGGGCCTGCTGGGTTTGCCCCTAATTTTTAGTGAAATGCATTTGTTATTGTAGTCCAACATCTATCTGTTAATGGAGTTATTACTAATCTTGAAAAAGATCCCACTTCATAAATAATTTAATAATAATTAATAATATTTAAAAATAATTTAATAATAATTAATAATTAATAATAATTAAAAATAATTAATAATAATAAAATTAAATTACAAAATTCGTATCCATAACTCAATTGACTTGTGATCATTTTAGCATAAAAATCATCATCTTTCCAGTAAAATTTCATTTACTGAATCCAATAAAAATTACTCTAAGTTTTTATATCTTCCTCATACATATATTATATAATATCTCTTTAAATTTATAAATCAAAACCTATAATGTACATCTTGCGTAACTAAAGCAATTAAATTAACTCTTTAAAGAAATGAAATATTAGTTCTAATATAAGCAATTGCATCATCTAAATCTAAAACAATTCTCATAATAAAATCTAACATTTATCCATATTCATCATCTTCCTAAGGAATATCAGGAATTAAATATTATTCTTCTGCCATTCTAGTCCAATATATAGCATCTACAGTCAAAGTCACCTAACAACAGTGCTTTATTATCCAATCTTTTCTATCGTCGTTTTCATATCCAACTATAGCTGTTCTTGTACAACTTCTTATTGCATTTTTCATCGATTCCTCAACAGTATGCATCCATTCTTCCACCTCTCCTCCTCTCATTGAACAGTTTTTTAATTATACACGCTCTCCTTCTAATGATATCATTTCTAATCCTATTACTTCTTCCTCATCTAATTGTAAATCTACCAAATTATCAAAAATTTTCTTCAAATGAGGTATCATTAATTTTACTTCTTTTGCTTATGATAAGATTTGTAATAGTTCTATGTTGGATAGAAACTAAAATCTTTGGAAAAGTTCTCTTTTTTTCTCTAAAAAATCATCTAAAGCCTTTTGAATTGATTCAAATGCTTTATTATTTTATCTTAATAGTTAGAAATGCTATCGATTTTAAACTTCATCTTACCAATTTTTACATAATGGTTAATCTTTTGCTTTTTTTAAAAGAATTTTATATGATTTTTCAGCTTTTTTAAATCTAAATTATAATTTATAAATTTTTAAATTATTTTATAAATTATTTTATAAATTATTTTAAAAATTTATTAAATTAATAAATTTTTTTATAAAATTATAAATTTATAATTTATAAATAGTTTTATACAAACTAGATTCTTTTTAAAGTCCCATCTAACTTGCATTAGTATTTAAAATAGGTTCCAAATATAGATAATTGACTTAATGTATTTTCCATTCATCTAATAGATCTTAAAGTTGTTAAAACATTTTCATTTAATTGTCTACTCTAGGTTTGATTCCTTCTACAAATCTACTTGCCAATATAAAGTTAAGACTTAATATAGTTTCGTCTAATCTATAATATCATTAAATAACCTTGTTATCATATCATCATTGTCCTAGAAAATCCAAGAATCTGTTTGGTTTTTATAAGGCAATACTGTTATTTTTTCTTCTTTCCAAAAATTCTCTAAATTGTCTATCTGCTTTATAAGCTCTATTTCTTTACTAGCTTATAGAGCTATTTCAATAAATTTATCTTTTAAACCAGTTAATCCAGATTCACAGATATATTAAAATGTATATTTCGGATCTTTTATATCTTAAAATGGATTAGGATCAGATTCTATGAAATATTCTGCATATTATTTTATTTTTATCCATTAAGCAGGACCTACTGAAGAATCCAGTAATGGTCTATTTTTATTTAGTTAATATATTTTAAATAATAGTTTTGCAATAAAATATAAAAATTATAAATTATAATAATTATAAACCATACCTTAAAGTATCCATATAATTTTATAAACTTTTAACCTCGCTAGAAAATATTTTAGAAACTTCATTTGATTCTAAATCTTTTAAACACTATGATGAGATATTTTTAATTTTAATAAAAAATGTTTCCATTGCTACAAAATCAAGTTATAAAAATTATGTATTATTAAATTTTTTAAAGAACTCTAAATAATCTTTTCTACCAATCCATAATCTTTCAATTTAATTATAATAATCATCTATTGTATTCATTTTTTCAAAATTAACTACATCGAAACCTAAAGCTTATTGAAACTTATTGTTTTTTTTAGTCAAATCTAACATTTCATCAATATCAATTTTCAATTCTTACAAATATTAAACCATTTTATCGACATTTTATTTCTTATCCTCTAGACAAGAATTATGCAATCTTTCATCTAATGCTTTTATTTTATCCATTAATTCAGGACATAATCTATCTAATTTTTTACTACTTTTTGTTAAATTTTAATCATATTCAGCCATCGCTTCTTCTATTTTTAATTTCATGTTTATTATAGTATTATTTGCTAACATAACATTTTATCTGTATTATTCAGGTATTTTTATTTTATAATTTGTTATCAAAGTTAATAATCCATTTAATTCTATTTATTCATTTTATTTTTAATTTAATACTTAATTTGCATGATTTACATATTCACAATATTAAACAAAATACTCAACAAAATTGCTACTACTTTCATGTATTTACAAATTTAATTTTTAATTTATATCCATTGTTATTTTTAAAAATTCATCTGTTTTTTATTACAAAATTTAAGGTAATTATTAATGTATATTCTCTAAACAATCTTTGGCACAATTCTTAATCAACTCTCTCAATAAAGATGCATTTAACTGAAACATACCAAGCTCTACTTGAGATTCTATTACATTAAATTCTGTGTCTTATTTTATATATTTTTCTATTTATTCTTAGAAGTTTTTTAATTAAATTGTATTTTAAAAAGGCTTAAAATTAATATTTTCTTAATAAATAATCATAAATGGCTAAATATATTTATGGTAATTATCTAATACAGATATCACTTTATTGTATGAATTAACATAAAAATAATTTAACTCTTAAATTTCTTTATCTGTTTATATAATTTATTGTAATTATAACAAATCAGAATTTTATAATTATTTGTCTAAAAATTTCTTTAATTCAGGTAATAATGAAAAATATTTATTTCGATCACAAATAGTTTTAATTCCTTATTATAAAATGTCTTAAAATATTTTTTGAACTGTTTTTTAATCAGGTATAAATTATAATTCGAGATCTTACACATTTAAATCGCATATAAGCCATTATATTTTTTTTTGAATCCCTTAATCAATTTTAAATTCATTAAGAGATTTTGAAATAGTTATTATTTGATTTTTTATCATACTCATTTTACAAGTTATATTTATAAAATCAATTAATCTAATGAATTTTCTTAATCTTTTAAAGTGAGTTTTGATGGTGGCTTCTTAAGTATATGGCATATCTTTTTTGCTTTCATCTCCTATTAAAAGTGTTTATTTTTCTTCATTATGATTTGGTATTCTATGTTTTTATTTAAATGCATATAAACTATTATTACAACTTTTAATCAATATATCTTTAATTTATGTTTCTAACAATAAGAATTAATATAGCATTTCATTTTCTCTATGATTTTTCTATATATTAATGAATTCCTGATATAAAATTGGTTAATCCATATCTATTTATGAAAATTTTATATTCGTTTATTGAAATGATAAATCTTTTATCATTTAATACCCATTTTACAGATGAGGGTCAAGTATATATAACTAATTTACTAAAATTTTCTAACATTTTCTCATTGAATTTCTTCGTGTTATTTTTTTCCATACATAAAAGTTTTTCCATCTTTTATATTCATTAAAAAATTATATTTTTCTTAATTTTTCATATAGTCTTTGTTCTTTTTCCCAATCTTCTATTTTTATAAACTTTCCAACACTATTTTGATAGTGTGTAATTCCTCGTAAACTAACTGTCATATATCTATAAAATAATAAAAAAACTCATCTAAATTTCTATCCTAAAATTCTACAATTTTGAAATCATATGCATGAGTTCTTCTATTTAAATAAACAAATTCTTTTTGCATTGATGGATCTTCTTTAAGCATTTTGCAAAAATCCTAAAGACTTAAATCATCAAATTTAGTTTTTTTTTTATTTTTTTTAATAGGCTATATCTAAGATTAATTAAATAGATCTTATTTCGACTCAGATAAAGTTAGATCATTTTAAAGAATAACTGATTAATCAAAATTTAATGCTGATTAATTAAATGTTTGATTTATTTTTGCTAAACTTTTGTTTATATTATTTTTTTATTTTGTTATTGTTTAATTTATTTTTTACAGTGATTTAGGCACCATACTCACTCTTCCTTTACTCATTGAAAAATTTATTAAAGGATGTTCATATTTATTTGATCTATCTTTTTTTTAAATTATTTTTGGCATAAAAAAACTGCCCTATTAATTAAAGTCTTATTATTTTTTCTATATTAAAATTCATATTTACTTAATTTATATCATTCAAAAATGTCATGTATAATCTCTCTTATAGATAATTATCTTTATTTTAGATCTAATTATTCATATTATCTATTTCTTAATTTTATTATATAATTATAAAAATTATTGCTAATTTATATATTTTGTTTTTGATACTATATTTTGATATTATAA
>Ga0233399_1000902_pt1 | contig 10716 bp, 2 predicted proteins | sample 43DmetaG_FD_182698 | JGI IMG/M metagenome (GOLD analysis project Ga0233399, IMG submission 182698) | Seawater microbial communities from Monterey Bay, California, United States - 43D | ecosystem: Environmental > Aquatic > Marine > Coastal | place: USA: California | collected 2016-11-08 | reverse complement strand
GATTTAATTAATTCCACAAATGAATTTATACAATATAGAAATGATGCTGAATATTTTGTAGATTTTCTTTTAAATTTTGGGGGTAATAGAACAGTTATAGCCAACAACATCAAACTAGAAGATGAAGATTCAGATAATGCAACAATATTAATTAAATTGTATGAACCTTTACCTTTAGAATTTGATTTAAAATCTATATTATGGGTAGTTGAAGAAATTTCAACTCCCCAAATGTATGAAGTATCATTTCCATTTATACAGGTTAATGAAATAGATAGTAATTTTATTAGTGGTCCTAATTTTAATTTACCTATTAAAGATGAATCTGGGGTTTCAGGTCAATTACATAGTTTAAATTCTTTACTAAGTAGTAATCTAACTAGTTCTTACAATCAATTAAAAACTTTATTAGACCAGAATCAGATTCAAATTAATATTGATTATGAAAACTACTCAGAATTTGTAAATTTTAGTTCTGCTAAAACTAGATTAGAAAATTTTGCTTATAAAGCAGGATTAATAGAAAGTTATACAAATTCTATATCTGCTTCTTTAGGTAAAATTACAAGTGATACTACTTCATCCTTTGCTTTTAGTGCTAGTAAAGCTTCTTATGAAAGTAGTATAAATGAAATTATTAACAATTTTGATGGTTATGATTATTTTCTTTACTATAACAGTGGTTCTAAATATTCATGGCCTAAGGAAACTTCTTCTTCACCCTATAAATTATTTTCAACAGGAAGTACAGAAGCAAGAGAATGGTTAGGTAGTTTAGATACTACTAACATATATTATGGAGGACAAATATTATCAGCCTCAAATTATGACCAAAATAATCAAGATTATTTATATTGGGCTATCCCAGAGTATTTAAGAGATGATTCAAATAATAATCAATATTTATTATTTGTTGATATGGTTGCTCAACAATATGATAATACTTGGGTTTATACTAAGGATTTAACAAATAAATTTAATGCTGATAATCGTTTAGAATATGGTATTTCTAAAGATTTAGTAGCAGATGCAATTAAAGATTTTGGGGTAAAATTATATTCTAATAACTTTAATACTAACGATCTATATACAACATTTTTAGGATTAACCCCATCAGGTAGTTTATTCCCTTTTCCAGAAATAACAGGTAGTTTACCAACACCTTCTGGGTATGAGTATGTAAATACACGTATTTCTAGTTCAAATGACATAGTCCCATTAGATGGTGTTAATAAACGTTTATATAAACGAATATACCATAATATACCATACTTACTTAAAACTAAAGGTACAGTAGCTGGTTTAAGGGCATTAATTACTTCTTATGGTATCCCTGATACGATTTTAAGAATAAATGAATTTGGGGGTAAAGACAAAAACAACTCCCAGGATTGGGATTTAAAACAAAATATATTTAATTATGCTTTTGATACTGAAGGAAAATATATTATAAGTTCATCTTTTACTTCAAATAATAATTTTGGAGGAATCTCCCCAGAAACAGTACAATTTAGATTTAAAACTAAAGGAATACCTACAGGTAGTTGGGGATCTAGATATTCCCAATCATTATATTATATACCAGATAATAGAAGTGCTTTAGTATTAGAATATACAGGATCAGGATTTACTAGTGGTTCTTACTCAGGTTCAATAGCTGACCCTTATAAAGAATATGGTGTATTAAAATTTATTCCTAATATAACTGATTCTAATATAAGTGCTAGTTTATATTTCCCTTTCTTTGATGGTAATTGGTGGTCAATTCAAACCACAGTTAGTTCAAGTAATACAGCCTCTTTATACGCTGCTAACCAAATTAATAAAGATCTAGGATTTAGTGGATCCTCTACTATAACAGGATTTGATAGTGGGTTATATGATGGAGGGTCTAAAATTATTTTCCCCCAAGAAACTTCTGCTAATGTAGTTGTAGGGGGAAAAAGATATGTTCCATTTTCGGGATCATATCAAGAAATAAGATATTATAACACCCAAATAGAAGATAAAGTATTTTATGATTACACTATGAATCCTTATTCATTTGAAGGAAATAGTGTAAATAGTGCTCCCAATGAATTAATATTTAGAGCTGATTTAGGTACTTTATTAAATACTGGCAGTACTACTTCAGTTCACCCTAAAATAACTGGTTCATCTGAATTTACAACTCAATCATTTGCTTCTGATAGTGAATTTTATATTAGTTCATCTAATTTTATAGTTAATAGAGAATTAGCACACCAAGATCAAGTTATAGGAGGAATTAAAAATAGAATTACAGATAAAATTAATATTAATAATCCAATACTTCCTGAAGGAAATACCTTATCTTCAATAAGATCTATTCAACAAACTTCTTTTCAAAGTAGTAGCTACACCCCAGATGTTGATTATTTAGAAGTAGCTTTTTCACCTCAAGATCAAATTAATGATGATATAAATGCTCAAATGGGGTATTTTAACATAGGTGATTACATTGGAGATCCAAGACATATATCACAGTCAAGCCGTAGTTACCCTGATTTAGATACGTTAAGAGACGCATATTTTAACAAATATATTAATAGCTATAACTTAGTAGACTTTGTAAGATTAATAAAATTCTTTGATAATTCATTATTTAAAATGATTAAAGATTTTACACCTGCTAGAACAAGCTTATCTTCAGGAGTAGTTGTAAAACAACATATTTTAGAAAGAAATAGACAAAGACCACCACAAATATCTCATGAAAATTTTACATATAGTGGGTCAATAAAACCACAATCAAGAAATTACAATACAGGATCTGGAGACACAGGTGCTTATGAGTTTATAAGTGGTTCTTCAATTTATAGGTTTAGTGGTGGAACTGGTGGTGGATTTGAAAGATACAATGGATTAAAAACCTCTCCATCATCATCCGCTTATGGTTTATCTAATAAATTTGGATTAACTCAAAGCTTTAGTGAATCCCTAGAAGGTACTTTAGGTAAAGAAATTCAAATTATATTTAATCAAGATGAATTTTATAATGGGGAATTTAGTGGTTCATATTTAGAAGTTGTTACACAATCTCTAAGCCCAGGATGTATTCCATATCATAAACCACCTGATACACCTCTTCAATATTATCCTCTATTCTTTTCAGATTCATCAACAGATATTTTATTTGGTACCACTACACTACAATTTTGGCAAGACCTTAGAAATGAACCTCTACCGGGACACGCTTGGATATTTACAGTAGAAGACCCAGCTACTCAATTATATGAAGTAAAAAAAATAAAATTAGCAGCTAGAGATAATAATAATAATGAAGTAAGAGATTATTTACTTGGTACTGAATTTGTACAATTTATTTTCCCTGAAGGGTTTAAAAAATATTATGTAGATGGAACAGTTATTAATGCTAATTCAGCTACTTTAACAATAGATGATACACAAGGTGATTATTTATTTGTATCCTCTTCTAATGGAGGTTCAGAAAATTGGAGTTTAAGAGTTTCAGGAAATATTTCTTCATCAGCTAACCCTTTAATTGCAGGGTTTGATCCTAATTCTCAAAATTATTTCCATGCCTTAAGTAGAAAGCAAACTCAAGCTATTAGATATTATAATAGTAATTATGAAGATATTTTAGGATTTTTTGATACAGGATCTATAGATTATTTATCAACTCCTATAATAAATAATGAAGAAGCATATGATTGGGGTGTGTATACTATACCAAGAACCCCAAATATCCCTTGGATATTCTCAGCCTCAATTGCTTATAGTGCTTCTGGGGGAACCGAAGTTGTAGATCCTATTACTACAATTGGAATTTATCACACTGGAAGTAGCAATACATCTAACTTACCAACCCTTACTTATCCACTTGATGGTCTAATTTCCAAAACAGCAAGTATAAAATTACCTCCAGTCCAAATAGATTTAGATAGTACTTTCTTTAATAATACTATATCTAATGCTCTATTTGGTGATCAAGTAAATCCAAATAGAATCTCTTATTTGTTTACAACAGATACAACACCATCAAATAATACTTATAAAAAAATTGGTTTTAATAATACAGATATTAGTTTAGCTACCCAAATGTTTATATCATTAACTGATAATGAAGGAGGTACTTGGTTTGATAGTGCTGATATGCAACTATTTAATAATGCTAGTAGTTGGAATATATATAACCCTGCTACAGATGCTAATCGTATTACGATAACAGGGGCAACCACTTCTGGCAACCCAATTCAAGGAACTAGTGGGAATCAATGGATGATTAAACAATTTAGTGCTGGTAATGCTATACTATCAGGTAGTCTTTTTAGTGATGATGATCCAATAAAAGTAATTCCTAATACAATCCCAGATGCTTCTGGACATTCTAAAATACTACAAGCAGGTACTGCATCTTTTGATTTTGGTTTTGATGAATTTAGAGTTGGAGGTCAGGCATTAATACCAGGAGCACCACGTCAAATAGAATATAGATTTGAAGCAGGTCAAGGATTTAATATTCCACAAGGGCATACTAATCCTGATGCTGTAGACGCTATAGCAAATTATACTTGGATAAATTTAGAGGAAGAAGATGGTCAATATTATGTAGAAATTAATTATAATTTACTAAGACAATTTGTAAATGATGCAAATGGAGGTATTCCTGACAATGTTACTGTAATTATGAATTACTTTATTACATCAGATGAACACTTCCCAGCAGATAATGGTAGTGCAAATGATTTTGACCAATTTCGAAACCAAATTTCAATACATTATAGGGATCACAATTCTAGTGGAGGTTCTGTAGGAATTGACAATTATATACCAGCATCAAGAAGATTTTTCCAACGTGATAATAATGAGCAATCTATCCAAGCCACTAATATCCAAAATACAATTGATATATCACAATCTAATACAGGTCTTAGAAGAAGGTATTATTTAATGGTTAAGGGATTTGATCAAACATTTAATTATTGGTTAACTAGTTGGTCTTTTAATGTAATATATAATAGAAATATTGGAGTAAATGCTCAACAACAAGTAACTATAAGCGGTGGGTTTTTATCACAAGGTTCTTCTACCAATAAAAACAAATTATTCTTTAAAGGAGCAGTTCCTGAAAGAACTCTTTTAGGTGATCTTCAACAAAGATTATGGATAACGGGTTCACATCATCACCCACAACAATTAATTACATCTTCATTATTTGTAAGAAATGCAAACATATCAGCAACAGAAAATGTTACCTTTCCTGATAGTCCTATAAATAATATATATAGAGAAAGTTCGTATACTGAGGATAGATATAGTGTTACAGGATCGGGAGATGTTACCTTTGAATATACAGATGCTTTAACTGAAGATACTATATCTACAACTTTAAGTGATGGTGAAATTGTTTATGCAAATGTAAGAGGAGGTACTAGTGCCCCGGCAAAATCTAGTGGTACAGGTACAATATCAACTCAATTAGAAGAAAGTAATACTTTATATCCTACCATTAATACAACTGGTAGTATGTATTTTATAGAAACTTTCATTACAGGAGTTCATTATGAATCATCTACTTTTGCGGGTGCAAGTGGATTGTTCGTAGTTCCTCCTATAACCAATTTACAACCTGAATTTGATCCTGCAAATCCCTCTTTAGTTATTACCCATACAATAGAAGACCCAGAAAGTGGATATAACCTTACAGGATCTTTACAAGTATATAAAGGTAATGCAGATGATAAAAGTACTATAGGTTCACCTGTACTTGCAGTAGATTTTATAGTACCCCATAGTGAATCTGTAGAAAATATTGAATTAAGTGGTTCTTTTAGGTCTAATTTTAAATACAACGATACCTTTAGAATGGTAATTGATGTTAATAAAAATTTAGGGTCATTTTTAGATATCACTGAATATACAATGAGTTTATTTCCTTCGGAATCAAAATTTGCTAGTACAATAAATGATTATACCTATTATGGTTATACAGAGCAACCAGAAGGTGCTATATATGGCACAGATATATATGGTGGTGATGCAGTAGTTTTATCCCCAGGTTTTGGTAGATATTCTCAACCAATATTAACTAATGTAATTGTACCTAATTTCTATACAGGTAATGTATTACCTTTTGTTTTAGCTTTAGACTGTCAACCATTAATTAATAACTTTAATTTACAAAGACAAAGTACATATTTAATGGATGTTGATTATACAAATGCCCTAGGTGTTTTTAAACCTGTTAATTATGATCAAATATTAGAAAGAGTAGCTACAAAAGCTACAGTACCAGATTCAAATTATACATCTCATGCATTTTCTGATATAAGATATGAAGGAGTTAAAGCTCAATCACTTAAATTAAATGTATGGTCACCAAGTGATTTTGGAACTTATGGGCAATTACCTGTAATTGAGCTAAGAAATGCTTATTTTGGTTATTTTAGTTCATTACAAGATCCATACCCTTTAAGAAATGATATTACTAGGGTAAATTTAAATTATTTAATAGATAGTCAAGCAAATGCTTTACCCCCTTCATTAGAAGGAATTGCTGCTGATATATTAGAGAAAACATTCCCTATTAAAAAAACAACTAAATTAGCTGTTTCAATACCTGCAGACCAACAAGAATTAGAAAATATAAATGATAGTCACAACATTGTATCTATAGGAAAACGTCCTGTACCTATTTTATATACCCAAACAAGTAGTAGAGGATATTCATCTGAATTACCCTTTTCAGGATCTGGACGTCTTAGTTTATATGATAATCCTGATACAGGATTTACAGATTATTCTTTTGTAGCAGAAGGAACAGCATCATCAGATAATGATACTGGAAGAAATATAGATGTTTACTTAAATCCTTCTAGTAATTATGTAACTCGTTCATACGCTAGTAGTTCTTATCTTTTAGATGATCAACCAACAGGAGCTATTGCCTTTACAAGTGAAGAGTATAGAGCAGCAGGACAAGATACTTCCCAATTACAGTATGTAGATGTTTCAACTTCAGTACCAACTACTTATGTTCACTCTGCGGATTATTTTAGAAAAGGAAATTGGAAAAGAAAAACAAAAAGAAGGGAATATATTGAACTTAAGATAAGATTAGCTTTAGAATACACATATGATGGTGCAACTAGAAAAATACCATTTGTAGCCGAAGATGTAAGATTAAGAGCATGGAGAGGTTCTACACCATTTGATTGTGGTTCAGTAGTAGATCATATTCAATTTAATAAAGTTGAAACTGCAACAACAACAACAACAACAGGAGGTTCATGGACAAAACGTAGAAAAAGAAAAACTACTACTTCTAAAAGATATACAAACAGTTCAGGATTAGGGTTAAATAGAAATAACCAACTTAGTTGTCTTATAAATGAAGATGCTGTTCAATCTATTTTACAACAAAATGGTTTAAATGATGGTAACACAGTTACTTTAGAATGGATTTTTGTAGCAAATTCTGGAGAAAATATTTATAAAAAAGATAGTTATTTAAGATGGAGAGTAACAGGGGAGGTACTTGCAGGTAATAATGGTGCAAATAGTTTTAACCCTGCATCATACCCTGGACCTTCATATGCAACCAAAATATCTATGATAGGTTCTAAAACCCACTTACTAGATACAGAAAACACAGCTTCTGCACCGTTTTGGGTATTTGCAAATGAATTACCCGCAGCTGCAAGACCATCAACAGACATAACTACTAATTATTTATATATGTCTTCTTCATTAATAAATGAAGCATATGGAGATAATTGGTCCCAAGGAGAATTAAGATATGTTCCTGGTCCTTATGAAGGATTCCCTGGAAATCAAGAACCTAAAAGAACAAAAATAGGTCCTGTTTATGATACTGTTAAACTATTTTTTGAAGATGAAATAAGATTTGGGAATAATGAAAACTTTTCTTATAAAATTGTTAAAGTATGGTCTCCACAAGAAAATATACATGATGATGATGTAGGAAGAATAAAAATAGAATTAGATAGAGAACTACCAACAGGATCTCTTAATAAAGATTTCTTTTTAATTAGAAGAGATGTAGAAAGTGCTAATAGCATGTTTATAGATTTAGAATATCCTTATGCCTTAGCTACAGATTCTTCCTCATTTACACCAACAGAAAAAAGAAATGGTCAATTACTAAGAACTGATAATGCTTTATTAGGATCAATTAAAATCCAACCTGAAGGAACCCTTACAGGATCTTATATTGATGTTCCATTAATATATTCAGGATCAGAAGAAGACCCAGATTTAATTGGATCTGGAAGTGGAGCTCAAGCTACTATTATAGTAAGTGGTTCTGGTGATGGAACTAATGATTTAATTAGTTTTATACAAATTACAAATGCTGGTAGTGGGTATAATGCTGGGGATATTTTAACCGTAAATAACATAAATATAAACCCTAATAGTGGGTCTACAAATCAAAACCAAAGCTTAAAAATAGAAATTACACCTTTAGATTTAGGAACTGAAACTATCTTAGTACAAGATAATGTTCCTGCGGAATTTAGTACCCAAGGTATTGCCTTCCCAGAATTTCCATCAAATCAAATACAAACTAGTGCTTCTATAATAATAAATGATTTAATTAGTAAAGGAGTAATAACATCTTAAAAAACATACATATTTATAACATATAATTATATAATAAAATGGGATACTTAAACAATTCAGTAATAACAGTTGATGCTATATTAACAAAAAAGGGTAGAGAATTATTAGCTCGAAATGATGGTTCTTTTAGAATTACCCAATTTGCATTATCTGATGATGAAATCGATTATACACTTTATAATCCAACACACCCATCAGGTTCTGCATATTATGGAGAAGCAATAGATAATATGCCTCTTTTAGAAGCCTTTCCTGATGAACAACAAATCATGAAATATAAATTAGTTACTTTACCTCGTGGTACAGCTAAACTACCAGTACTTGATTTAGGATATGCTTCAATTAATTTAAAACAAGGTGCTCAATTAGCAATTACACCTCAAACATTAAATTATTTAGGAAACACACAAACATTTGAATCCGCAGGATATTCTGCTACTATAGGAGATGTAAGATTATTTAGTCAATTCCAAGGACAGGGAATTAATACTGTAGCAGCTCAAAACGCTAATACAACATCAACTCAAACTATAGGAACTAATGTATCAACTACTGTAACAGGAACTCAAATTAACCTAACTGCTACTACAGTTAATACTTTATTTGGAACTCAATCTCAATTAAGAACTACTTTAACAGTAGTAGGATTAGATAGTGGAGCAAGATTAACTATTCCAGTAACAATAACTCAAAATCAATTAACATAATATGGGCTTTAAAAGATTCGATCCAGAAGATTTCGTAGTAAGTGCTGATACCGTAACTTCTACAGTATGGTCAGGTTTTCAACCTCAACTAAATAATTTTTTTAGTTCTTCTGTACAAAAAGAGGGTACATCCGGTCCCTATTATTTAAATGTATTCCAAACTGCTTCAACAGCTGAAGGAGCTGAAATTCAATTTTCAATTGCTTTTGGAGATAAAGAAGGAAGGGGTACTGTAGATTTTGATTCAAGTGTAGGAGGCAAATCTCCATCAAGATCTATTTATGGTCAATACAGAACATTAGTTTTAGAAGATGAAAATGCCCAATTTGTTTATGGGTTAAATTTTTCTAGTAGTTATTTTTATGCTATGAGTGTGGAAAGAGCAAGATATAAAGAAAAATTATTTCCTGGAACTTTTAATTTAGTTTTATCAAGTAGTAATGGTAACCTTTCTAATTTACATTTAACTGATAATTCTAATGAAATAGTTTTACCTACGTTTTTTGGTACACAAAGAGCTTATCAAATAATAAGTGGATCAGATGGTTCAGCTTGGAAAGGAAATGGTTATTCAGTAAGTGGATCTTATGGTTTATTCCTCCCAGATACTTCAACTATTTTATTAAATGGTGATGCCCTAGATGATAATAGCCCAGCTGGTTCTGAAGGTTTAAATGATGGGTGTGGTATTAATTTAAAAACATCTTTAGTATCTAATACTAATGGTGATAATTATACAAAACTATTTAATCATATTTCTGGATCAGTAGGTGATTCTGATGGACATGTTTTTAAATTAAACTCTCAAGAAACAATTACCTCAGATTTTGTATTTGTTAGAACTAGAAACTCAGAATTTAACTATTCAGAAAACCCTAGCTTCATATCAGGATCTACTGGTGAAGTAGTATTTAACTATTTTATTGATAATCCACAAACATTCCCAACAACAGTAGGAATGTATAATGATGCTAATGAACTTATAGCTGTGGCAAAATTATCAAAACCCATTACTAAAGACTTTACTAAAGAAGCTCTAATTAGAGTTAAACTAGATTTTTAGAAATGGAATGGCAGCTTTTAAACAATTTAATTCAGAGGATATAATTATAAGCCCTTTAGAGGTAAACAAAGGTTTTACTTTTCAAGGTAATGCTCTGACTGCTTCCAATGTTAATATTTCAAGGTATTTAGGTAAAAAAGATAATTTTTTAACTAATAGAGAATTAACAGGTATAACATCTTCTTTAGGTGATTATAGGGAATATCAAGTTACTATATATAATTCTATAAAACAATTATATTATACAAATTATCTTTCGGGTAGTAGTGGAGATATTTCTTTTGTTAATACCGCTAGTTTTAATCCTGATGGTACCATAAC
>Ga0233399_1000900_pt1 | contig 10725 bp, 7 predicted proteins | sample 43DmetaG_FD_182698 | JGI IMG/M metagenome (GOLD analysis project Ga0233399, IMG submission 182698) | Seawater microbial communities from Monterey Bay, California, United States - 43D | ecosystem: Environmental > Aquatic > Marine > Coastal | place: USA: California | collected 2016-11-08 | reverse complement strand
CATGAATAATCGACTAATTATTATATAAATAATATAATTTTTAAATATTATAAATATATATCATTTAAAATTTGAAACAATTAATATAAATTAATTAAATATGTCAAGAAGTTATAGTGTTAGTGATACAAAATTTAAATCGTTTAATTTAGCGGGTAATAAATTGTTTATTTATAGGTAAACAATCTTTATAGAGTAATAGTTAAACTATTAAATATGATGAATTTTAACAAATGAAAAAAAATTCCATTGTTTTGTCTAAAGATGAATAAATTAAACATTCTAATCATTTAGATGAAGTTAAAGAATATAAAGCTTTACAATTATAAGAAAAGAAATAATTTATGAATTCTCTATATAATGAAAAAAAAAAAGAAATTCCTTTATCAGAGGATGATTAAATCAGAGTCGCTTAAAGAGAATAAGCTATTTAAAGGGTTTTTTATTATTATAAATAATTAATTAATAATATAAGGTAATTCGTGATAAATATGAATAAAATGACCATAATAAACTAATGAATAAAATGGTTGATTATGCAAAATGTGTAATGGTTAGAGATCAATAATTGGTCTAAAAGAAGTAAATTACATAAGAATTAAAAAATAAAGAATTAAGTTTAGAATACACAGTTGAAATGGGAAGATTAAATAATATTAAATAAAGTGAAGATGCTACAGTTAAAAGAAAAATTCAATATAAAAACCGTATAAATTATTAAATTAAGATTTAAATGACTTACTAGACTAATAATAAGAAAAAAAATAAAGAAAACTTGCATAAAAATAAACTTTATTAAAAGAAAATTAAGAATTCTTATAATAAGCTTTAGATAATAAAGAATAGGAAAGATAATAAAATATTTAAGCTAAAATTAAATAAAATGAAAATAATATTAGTTTAATAAATGAAAATTAAAAAGCTGTTCAATTTAAAGCTTTGGTAGCTGCAAAAAGGGAAGAAGAATTAAAACAAATAGCTTAATATAATGCTGAAAAAGTTAGAAAAGAATTAGAATATTAAGATTATCTTAAGTAAATTATATTTAAAATAAAAATATATTTCAAATAATAATTTAATTTAAAATAATGATTTAAATAATATAATATCAACATTGAAATAATAAAAGGCGTTTATAAGATGAAAAAGAGAAAGAAATATAAAGATTGAGAGAATTATAAGAGAAAGCAGGAGACAAATAGGCAGATATAGATGCAATTTAAGCGAGAAGAGCAACTGAAGCTAAAGAGCGTATTGCAAGAGAAAAAGAATAAGCTTAATTAGAAAAAAAAGTAATGAATAAATAAATTGATAGATTAGAACAGAATATGAATTATTTAATGACAGAAAGAAATAATAAAGAGATTAAGTGAAATAACTAGAATAATAAGCAAAATAAGAATAAGAAGATTTTTTAAAAATAAATAAGGTATTTTTAATAACTATAGGAAATAAAAAATTAAAAAAGCTAATAAGACTGTATTAATTAAAAAGCTAAAGATTTTAGATACTAAAATATAGATTAGATAAGAAAATAGATATTACAAAAAGAGGAAATTAAGTATAAATTATGAATTTTAAAGAAATCAAGCTGCTAGAGGTGTACTTGAAGAAGGAAAATTATTAAGAGATGAAATTTCTAATGAAATTGGGGCATTAGAATCCATTCGTTAAGAAAAAATGAATTGGTATAATTAAGTAGGAGTTGAAAAAAAATATCAAATAGAACTTGGAAAAAAAAAAATAGCTTATTGAAATTTGTATTATAAATAATATTAAATTAAATTTATGAAAGTAAAAATATAGTGATTAAATATAGTGCTAATATTTTTGAAAATTAAAAAAGATTTGAATAATATAAAAAATTTATAATATTTATAATAAATTTTATAAAATTATAAAAAAGTTATATAATTGATTTGAAATTTAATGAGTTTTTAGGTTAATAAGTAATAATTTAAAGACATCAGATTCTAAGAAAGAAGAATTCCGTAAATATTTAGAGAAAACAGGTGTAATAGATTAATTGACAAGAGTATTAGTAGGTTTATATGAAGAACCTGATAAACCAAGTAATGCAGTGGAGTAAAATATAATATGAAATTAGTTTTTTAAAAAAGTATTTAGGAGGTCCAAATGATATAGATGTAGATAAATTGAAATCAGAATATGAGAAAATTAAAGATGAAAATATAAAACTATAATAATAAGTAGAAGAACTTAAAAAATAGGTTGTTTTATTAGTAATATTAGATAGTTGATATGAAAAACGAAGAATGATTTATTATAAAAATTAACCTTTCATTGCTTTATTTCATTATATAATTTTATAATTCAAAATTTAAATAAATTATTTAAATAATCATAATATTATTTTATGGAAACTGAATAAAACGAAGACAACTAGTTAATAAATTAAGAAACTATAGTAAAATCTAAAGAAAGTAAATTTCAAAAAAATTAATAGAAAAACCAGGAAATAATAAAGTGATGCCTATAGACGATACAAAATTGTTAATTTTATTTTTAATTAGGTATAAGTAAACCTCCAATGAAAATAAAAATACTTAATAATCAAATGTATCTATTTATAATTAAATAGTTTTCTTACTTTGATATTACTGTTGAAGAGTTAACAAATTTTGTCGATACATTATAATAAAGATTATTTTGTGAAGAATTAGATTTAATTGAGAAAATAGGAGGTTTTAAATTTATCAATTTTAGAATAATAACTTCTTGGTAAATTAAAAACTGATTTTAAAATTGGAATTAATTCAAAAGATAAATAAGAAAGAGAATAGTAATTCGGCTCTAATTATAAAGAACCTACGCCTTTAAAAACTTTTTGGGAAATATTTTTAGCTGCTTTAGATGATTTTACCTTGAAAATATTAATTGTCGCAGCTATTGTTAGTATAAGTAATATTTTTATATAATGAAACTATATTAAATTTTGTAATAAGTTATATAATTAATATCGTTAAATATTTCAATGTATAATAAAATATAAAATATATTATAAAATTATAAAAATAAGTTGTTGAAACTGCTACATCAGATGAAAGTCATAGATCAACAGCTTGGATAGAAGGATTTGCAATTTTAGTTGCAGTTTTGATATCATCAGGTATAACAACAGTGAATGATTTCTAAAAATAAAAATAATTTGCACATTTAAGTTCTCTTACAGAAGGCAGAAAAATGGTATTAAAGTATAATAATTTAGATAAATTTAATAAGAGATGGATAATAATTGTATATTCATCAGTCTGAATTATTAGTTGGTGATATTATAGTAGTATAAAATGGATCAGAAATACCAGCAGACGGAATTTTATTATAAGGAAATGAAGTAACTTCAGATGAATCTGCTATGACTGGAGAAACACTGCCTATTAATAAAGCTATTCTTTAAAAATGTTTAAATGAAAGAAATAAAATCATTTAAGATGGAGCTGAAAAAAACGCTCATGATGTATCATCACCTATCTTATTAAGTGGAAGTAGAATACTTTCTGGAGAAGGTTTAGTATTTTTAAATATTTTAAATATTCTTTAACATAATTTAACAGGAAAAATGGTAGTTATAGCTGTTGGTAAATATTCAGCAATAGGTAAAATTCAAAATTTATTATCAACATAAGAATAACAAGCAACGCCATTATAAAAGAAATTAGAGAAAATAGCTGAAGATATAGGAATGTTTGGCTTAGTATCAGCAATATTAATTTTACTTGTATTAATAATAAGATTTTTGATAGAAGAATCATCAAAAGAATCGGGTATAATTTTTAATAATTAATTTAAATAAAACTGAAACACACATAAAATTATAAGTTGTTTTTCACTTCTATTTATGTTAATTATAGATAAATAATTTGGTAAATACACTGCTGGTTATATAGTAGATTTTATATTGATTGCAATAACAGTTATAGTGGTAGCAATTCCAGAAGGTCTTCCATTAGCAGTTACACTGTCTCTAGCTTTTTCAGTTAAAAAAATGCTAAAAGATTAAAATTTAGTCAGATAAATGAGTGCTTGCGAAACTATGGGAGGAGCTAATATGATTTGTAGTGATAAAACAGGAACTTTAACATAAAATAAAATGAATTTAATAAAAATGTGGAATTAGAAACAAATAGAAATTGATTCTTATTCCAGTTCTATAAATTTGAATAATTACTTTCCAGAAAATTAATAAGAATCTCTTAAAATATCATTATGTGTGAATAGCAATGCATAAATTGTAATATAAGAATATTATATAACAATTTATTTTTAAATAATAAATTAAAAAAGAATCCAGAAGAATCAGGATCAGCAACTGATATAGCTTTACTTAAATTCATGAGTAGATGTGGCGTTAATATAGAATAATTACGTGATAAATGCTAAGTAGTTACTACTATGCCATTTAGTTCAGCAAGAAAAAGAATGAGTTTTTTATTTTAAATAATTAGGTACTATATTAAAGTAAAATGATAAATAAATAATATATGTTAAAGGTGCTAGTGAAATAGTATTAGAAAGTTGTTCTGATATTTTATTTTGTGATGGTTCTTTGTAAAAAATTGATACTAAAATTAAATCTGATATTGAATCAGCAATAAATAATATGGCAAATCAAGCACTTAGAACTATTGCGATAGCTTATAAAGATGTTAAAGATGAAAGTACAAAATTATTTAAATAGATCTTGAAATTAAAGACGATAAAGGTGTGTTTTAGGTTGAATCATCTAATTTAACTTTGATTGCTATATTAGGAATTAAAGATATTTTAAGATAAGAAGTTCCAGATGCTATTAAAACTTGTTAAGTAGCTGGAGTTAAAGTTAGAATGGTAACTGGGGATAATTTAGTTACTGCAAGAGCTATTGCATTAGAATGCGGTATTATTAAACAAGATGATCATGATAGTATAGTAATGAATGGAATTGATTTTATATAATAAGTTGGCGGAGGTTATATTTAATAAATTAATAATAATTATTATTTTTAATTTACAATTATAATTAATTAAAATCTTAATATTATTAGTGATTTGTAAAAACTGCTAAACTAAAGATTGCGATTGCCCATTAAATGAATAATAAGCTGAAAAATTAAATAAAAAAGTATAAATTATTTTTTAAAATATTATTTATTAAAAGAATAAATTTAAAAAATATAAATAATTTTATAAAATTTAAAAAATCTAATTTTATTATAGGCTAGAGTTGATACAATTGCTAATCCAAAGGAATTTGATAAAATTATAAATAAATTAGATGTATTATCAAGATCAAGACCAGAAGATAAATATGCATTAGTTGTTGGTTTAATAGAAAGAGGAAATATAGTAGCTGTGACAGGTGATGGTACAAATGATGCTCCTGCATTAAAAAGAGCTGATGTTGGTTTTGCCATGGGAATAGCAGGTATAATAAATATGAAAATTAAATAATTTTTTAAAGGAACATAAGTTGCTAGAGAAGCAAGTGATATAATTTTACTTGATGATAATTTTAATTCAATAATAAAAGCAATAATGTGGGGAAGAAACATATATGATTGTATTTAGAAGTTTTTATAATTTTAACTTACTGTAAATTTGGTAGCAGTTGTTTTAACTTTAATTGGAGCAATGATTTTGAAATCATAGATACTGACACCATTATAAATGTTATGGGTATTATAATTTTAAATATAAGATAAATTTGATAATGGACACATTAGCAAGTTTAGCACTAGCAACTGAACCCCCTACAGAAGCATTACTATAAAGAAAACCTCATTCTCGTAAAGAATATATAATAACAAGAGTAATAAAAAATTATATAAATAGAAAATGTTCAAGCATATAGTAGGATAAGCAATATTTTAACTAATAATTTTAGTAATTATTACATTTAATGGTATTTTTGATTTAATTTAGGTGAAACTTGGATTCCTGAAATAGTAGATAGTTTCGATGAATATATAATTAAATAAATGGCTGTAAATGGCTCCTATACAGATAATAATAATTAAAAATACTTCATAAACTTTTCATCTAAATATAGTGACCCAGATAGAAGTATATTATTCATATATTATAGAATATGTTAGATCTGGTAGGCCTTTTTAAATTTCTAATTTCAATGAAGATTATTCTGCTGAATTAAAATAATTAGTTGGTCCTAGTAGACATTTTACTTTTATTTTCAATGTTTTTGTTATGTTATAAATTTTCAATTTTATAAATGCAAGAAAATTAAAAGATGAATGGAACACTTTTGACGGTATTTCTATATTAATATTTAATTAAAAGTGAAAAAACATATAATTTTATATGTTTTTCACTTTTTTTTAATTGTAATTCTATTTTATAAGGAATATCAAATTCTAAGATTTTCAATATTATTCTTGTAGCAATTTTATTTTTATAAGCTATTCTATTAACTCATGGTGGATTAGCCTTAAATTGTTACAGCTAATAAAATCTAGAAACTGGAGGAGGTTTGATTTTTAAATAATTAAAGGTGGTTTAGATGTTATTCAGTGGTTAATGTCTTTAGGACTGGGATCAATTTCTTTAATAGTGAATTTATTCTTAAAAATCATAAGAGAAGATGAAATATGTCCTGAAGTTATTTATATTTAAATTTAGAGAGGAAATGAAGAAAAAGATCCTTTTTCTAATAGAGGCGTCTTAAATTTAAAAAAAAATAGTAATCAAAGAAAAGATACTTAAAGTCATATTAATTGATTTTATAACTTTTAATTTTTATAATATTATAAATTTATAATATTATTTTTTTATATATAAAAATTTTAAAAAAAACCTCATTTTAAAGTAATTATTAATAATTATAATTTTAAAGAAAAAATGATTTAATGTAATTAAAAATAATTATAAATTTTAAATCATAAATTAGGTTTTTATACATTGAATTAGAATTCTGAAATAATATTTGAATTAAATTTCATTTCTGCCCTAATGTAATCACCTTATAAAATCTTTAAAATATATGTATTACTGGTCCAACTCCACTAGGTGTTCCCATTAAAAAAATATCTCCTTCATTAATAGTCATATATTTGCTTACATATTCTAATATTTTAGGAATGGAATGAATCATTTATGATGTATTTCCATTTTAAACTAATTTATCATTTCTATATAATGATATATCTATATTATGAGGATCTAATATCTTTTATTTTTCTATAAATTCGCTCAATACACAAAAATTATCTTATCCTTTTGATAAATCCCAAGGTAATCTATTTTATTTATATTTTCCTTATAAATCTCTATCTGTAAAATCTATTGCTAAAAAATATCCTCCAATATATTCTTACTTTTTTCAAATATATATTTACGTAATCTTATTATTTTATAAATTTTCCTGTTTTTTAAATTATAAATGCTAATTCTATCTCATGATGGATTTCATTATTGTGATATGGCAGAGTCCAATTTTTATTTTATTAAGGAAAAAATAGTGATGAAAATGGTTTTTAAAATATAACTGGATCATTTAATTATTATGTTCCTCCCATTTCTTTAATATGATCAAAATAATTTTTTCCCACACATAAAATTTTGTTTTATATTTTACCATTAAAAGTTTATTTCAATATTTTATCCATATTTTTATAATAAATTATCATATAAAATAATTCATATAATAATATATTTAATATAATTATTAAAAAATCTATAGAATAATAATTTTTATAATTTTATTTATTTATTTTTTTATAAAGTGTATTAAAATACATTAAAAATGGGTCGTGAATATTCTAATATTTAAGAAGACAAAAGCTCTAAACATAAAAAATTTATTTAAAAAGAAGAGTATCCAATTATGACTCGTAAAAGATCAAATTCTTTCCATTAATCTTTATAAGATGAATATTTACTAAAAAATGAAATCTAAATAAAAAATGGAAATGGATCAATATGTCTTGATTTTAAAGAAATCAATTTCCCTGAATCATTACAAAGTGAGTTAAAAAAATCTGGATTTACTGAACCAACACCTATTTAAGCTTCAGCATGGCCATCAGCTATTAAAGGAAGAGATTGTCTTGCCATTGCAAAAACTGGAAGTGGAAAAACTTGTGGATATCTATTACCAGCTATGACTTAAATCTTAAAATTAGGTTATTTTTTTAAAAAAAAAGATTTAAGAAATTTTGATAATTTATTAAAAATTTTTGATTTTTAAAACCTTTATTTAAAAAACTAAATTTTAAAATAGGTAAAGTTTCAAATTATGAGAAGTCAGATTTCGGTCCATCAATGTTGATTATGGCTCCAACTAGAGAATTATGTATGTAAATATGTGATGAGGCTTAAAAATTTGGAAAATCATCAGGATTGACATGTTGTGCAATATATGGTGGTGCATCTAAAGGACCATAAATAGGTGATTTATAAAGAGGTGCTGATATAATAATAGCTACTCCAGGAAGACTTTTAGATTTCTTATAAATGACAGATTTTAAAACTAGAAGAATTGTATTGAAATTAGACAGAACTTCAATACTTGTATTAGATGAGGCAGATAGAATGCTAGACATGGGTTTTGAAAAAGATATCTTAAAAATCATTACTTACTTAATTTCATAATAAAGATAAACAATGTTCTTTACAGCTACTTGGCCTAAAGAAGTTTAAAAAATTGCAGATAAAATATTAAAAAATCCAGTTGAAATCAAAATTGGGAATCCAAATTAATTAAATGCGAATAAAGATGTCATTTAAGTAATTTATCAATAAATAATTAATTGAATAGTTATTAATATAAAATTTTAAAATTTTAGAATTAAATTCATAAGAAAATTATTAAATTATAATTATATTATATAATAATATATTAGGAAGTTAAAATAGTATAATAAGATGAAAAGTATGGTTAATTGAAAGAACTATTAAAAAATTAAGAAAAAGACTAAAGAGTTATAATATTTTGCAATAAAAAAGTATCGTGCTATAGAATGGGCTAAAGTTTATACAGAGATGGATTTAATATTGCAGCAATTCATGGAGATTTAGAGTAACATGAAAGAGAAGAAATTTTACGCAAGTTTAAAAGTGGTTAAACCCCAATGCTTTTGGCTACAGATGTTGCAGCAAGAGGATTAGATATAAAAGAAATAATAGTAATGATATTTTCATATAATAATTGGATGCAAATAAGAAAAAATATATTATTTAAAATTATGAATTTTCCAATTACTTATTTGCAATCAACTATATTTAAGAAAATTTATTTATATATTTTGGCATATTAATGCAATAAAACTTCTGTAGGCATTATTTGATGGTTTATTATTTATTAGAAAGAAGCATAAGTGCCTACAAGTTCTACTGTTTTTGATAAATTATTTAATTTAAGGTAATAAATTATGATTTTCCAAATGTTATAGAAGATTATATTCACAGAATTGGTAGATCTGGAAGAGCAGGATAGTCAGGATTAGCTACCACATTTTTTACAGAAGATGATGCAAAACATGCCTTCAAATTAGTTAATATATTAAAAGAAGCTAAATAATAAGTTGCTCCAGAGTTAGAAACTTATGCTAGATAAATGGGTAAACACCTAAATAGCAAAGAAAAAAAATCAGCCTGGTTTTAATAAAAAAGAGGATTTGGCGGTGGAAGAGGAGGATTTAGTGGTGGCAGAGGTGGATTTTCTGGTGGAAGAGGAGGATTTTCAAGAGGTGGATTTAATAATAGATGAATAATATAACTATATTTTAAAAATAATCATTAATCTGTGAATTTGGAACCATTGGGGTTAAATTTATTTTATGTTTTATTTTTGATGTTTCCTTTTTAAATTTACATTAATAGTGATGGATTTTTTAGTTTTATAAGATTACTGGTATCTGTTAATTTTGACTTTAATAATAAAATAAAAAACTTAAACGATTAACAACTTAACTTTTAATAAATTATATCTATAAGTAATATTATGTCTAATAATTTCTTCAGTTGAAGCCATAAAATCTAAATTAAATAATTCTATAAATTTATATTCTAAATTTTCAATAAAATCCAAACGTCCATATCCATCTTATTATAAGAAAAAAACTGCAAAATATCTTATATTAAAATACTTACTTATGAGGCTCTTTTTAACAATATTCAAATATTTTCATCATTTTCGGCAAATATTAATCGAAACTAAGCGTTAATTTTTATTAATTCTTAATTTTATCAAATATTTCATAATTAGTACTTTTGATAATTTATTTACGTTGAAGTATAATGAAAAAATAAATCTGCTTCAGATGTGAGTTCTATTCTTATATGCTCAATCTATTTTTCACCCTTTTGTAATTTTTTTAAAAAATAAATAACATACTTATGTTAATATTTTGACTCTTATATTTTCTAGAGTTCCTACTTCTCTAGTTTCACCATTAGGATCTTATAATCTTAACTCAAAAGGTATTTCTTTATCAAAATTTATCCTAAATCCATCAGCTATATTAATTTTATAAATACAAATACTAGGATCCATTTCATCTATCGCATTTAAATCAACAAAACTTATTTATGAATCATTTAAACTTACGCTGTTTTTTTTACTCATTTTAATATAATATGTAATTTAATGTTCAACAACAATAAAAATATAAAATTTAAAAATTCTAAATCTATAATATTTATAATAACTTCTTTATATTTTTAGATATTATCATAATTTATTATTATGATTTAAATTTTAACCATATC
>Ga0233399_1000899_pt1 | contig 10730 bp, 8 predicted proteins | sample 43DmetaG_FD_182698 | JGI IMG/M metagenome (GOLD analysis project Ga0233399, IMG submission 182698) | Seawater microbial communities from Monterey Bay, California, United States - 43D | ecosystem: Environmental > Aquatic > Marine > Coastal | place: USA: California | collected 2016-11-08 | reverse complement strand
TAGTACTTCTGAAATTGAAGGAGTTAAAATATCTAAAGATATGGCTCAAGCGGCATTAGATTGGTTTGATAGATCTACTTACGCTAGAAAATATGAAAAGCAAGTTAAGACTGCTGGTATGGGCGCTGTAGCTCCACTAATCTTTGGAGATAATTGGGGTATTAAGAAAACTATTTCCTCTAAACTTAAAACTGAATTTAAAGAATTACAAACACAGTATAAAAGAGCGGTAACTGAAAGTGTTAATGAATCAGCAACTGATTTATTAGCCGATGAAATTGATGATGCAAAAGTATATGATGCTTTTTCAGACGGTCAATCAGTAAATGCTAGATCAACTGCTAAAACATGGGACGATGGAGTTCCTGTATTAAAGTATATTGCTAGAGCTTCTAAAAAAAGTGTTAAATTACCCAAAGAATTTAAAGTAGTAGATGATACTAAATATGGATGGTGGTATTTTTTTAGTGCAGGAAAATGGCATGGCATCCAACAAAAAGATTATGGAACACCTCCATTTGAATACTAATAATAGTAAATCGTATTTTAAAATAATGGAAGGAGACAGTAGTGGACATATCGAAAAACTTAACAAGCCGCCTAGCGAATTGGAGCATGATGATAGCTCTATTTTTCAACCCTCTTGGGTTCGACGTAATCCAATATTGGCTAACGACAATCACTGGAAGTCTTTGGTACGCCAATTTAGTTATGTATGTTATGGCGGGATTATTCTTTGGATTGGCTATCTTATTTCGGTGGCGGTCTCGTAAAAAGATTGAAACTTCTAATACTTCAGACGTATAAATAATAAACATCATGTTATTAATTTCTAACAGAGGTAATATTAATGGTCCTAATTCACTTTTAGAAAATACACCAGATTATATAGACTCAACGATAGATCAAGGGTATAACGTAAAAATAGATTTATGGTATATTCATGATAAATGTTTTTTAGGACAAGATGGTCCTAAAAATGAAGTTTCATGGGAATGGATTATTAAAAATGCAGATTATTTATGGGTAAATTGCATGAATACATCAACATTTTCATTTCTACTAGAAAATGCCAAACCACTAAATTTTTTTTATAATAAATTAGATTCAATAGCAATGACTTCTCAAGGATTTGCATGGTCTAATAACAATGATTTTTCAAAAGGCACAATAGTCTATAATACAGATGCAATTGAAGGTGTATTAGGTGTATGTTCAGATACTGTATCTAAATGGTCAAAACAGATAGCCATATGTTTTTATGGTGAAGCTGGTCTGCCTAACAAGAAAACCATAAAGAATCATAAGGATAATATGATAACTCCTCTAACAGAGTTGGGATATCATCTGGAATACTATGGCTCTAAACGATTAAATCACAAAGAGAATGATCTTAAATTTAATAAGATATATAATTTTAAAGGATTACGTTCTCATTTAGCTGATAACGAGAAAGAATCTGATGACTTGGATAAAACTCACATTGCTTCAATATATGAAATGATAGGTTCTCATCCATATGAAACAGCATTCTTTATACGTTGGGACCAAAAGTTAACAAGCACAGAGATAATTGATCATATAAAAACATACGATAAAAATGAAAATTAAAAAAACATTTAAACAATTTAATTTAGAATCAATCAATGAAGGCCAATTCTCATGGATTACTTATGATACTGATGTACAAATAGGTTCTGAAAGAGAAAACACTATTGATGTATACATGTTTGATAACGAAGGTAATCAATGGCATGAAAAGAAATATGAAGGTTATGGCGTATTTGGTAACATGGACTATTATGAGTTATTAGCCAAAATGAATGGTTATACAGAAGAAGACTTAGAAAATAAAGCAGTACTTAAAGCTATTAGAGCAATGGGTAAAGCAGAAATGAGAGATATTGGTATTACTTTAGCTTTCGAACCTAAGAAATTAAAAACTAAAGCAAAAGGTAATAAAGTCCTATTCCCTGCATTAGTTGAAAATCCAAAGTTTCCATGGAAAAGACATGACTTTACTGAAGAAGCAGAAACTGATCCAAATCAATCATGGTATCAAGAACCTGAGTATGATGATTATGAAGATGATGACGATTACGAACAAGGTTGGTATGAATCTAATAATTTATTTCCTACATTTGATGATTATACAAATATCAACGAAAATAAATTTGACGGTATTGCAGATTTAGTAAAATCTTTACATTTCGAAATCGATCCTAAAACTGCTGAAGAAAAAAAGATTGAAATAGGTTACAGACAAGGAGAAGTTACAAAGCGTAAACAAATCGAAGGTGGTGAATATTCTTTAAAAAGATTTAGAAAAGAAGTTAAATATGGTGATGGAACTTATTTAGGTGTATTTATACCTGGTTCTTATGATGCTGCAGTCTCTTCATTAGGAGATGGACCACATGCAAAAAAAGTTAAGAAAGTAAATTGGAACCAAAGAAAATATGACAAATGGATTTCTGATTTAGCATATGATAATGACGGTGGTGGACAAGATTCAAGTTATGGTTTTGAAATGGCACAAAATGCTAAATTTGAGCCAGGACTTATTGCTTTTGTTAAAAGAAGTAATAGAGGTGAAGATCCATTACAAAGAATTCAATGGGACATTGAAGCTGCAATGGAATCAGTAGTCATTAATGTTAATGAAGCTAAAGTAAGTTTAGAAAAACTAAAAGAATTTGTATCTAAGCATTTGAGATTCGTAAGTACTTCAGATGAATTTGATGGAACAGAAGGCGGATTATGGGCTTCTGCTGAAGATGCTGATATGTATAAAGGAAGAAGAATTTACGATTATTACTCTGAAGATCACAAAAATTACACATTCGGTGTACTCAATTCATGGGAAAAAGAACTAAACAAAAGAGGATATTATAGTGAATATTATGACGCAGGTACAGTGATGATCTGGGAAGAATAATATTTTAGTAAAATTATTTAATCTAAAAAGAGGTACTTTTAAAGGTACCTCTTTTTTTTATGATATATAGATTATAAATCACAGTTAACTATTATGAAGAAAATAAAATTATTTGAACAATTTATTGATGAAGGTGTTCATGATCAAGGAATTCTTAAGGCATTCTTTATGGCAGGTGGACCAGGTTCTGGTAAATCATATGTTGCTACAGAACTTTTTAATTTTCCAAAAGGAGTAGTAAGTTCGGTGTCATATGCAACAGGATTGAAACTAGTCAATAATGATAATGCGTTTGAAGCAGGATTAAAAAAAGCAGGTTATAGCCCTGCTGATTTATCTAAATTAGCCAAAGATCCAGAAGAATGGGAAAAAGTAATGGTAATCAGAGATAAAGCTAAAGGACTTACTAAAAGAATGCAAAATAATTACTTAGGCGGAAAATTAGGTCAAGTAATTGACGGTACTGGTAAAAACTTTGATAAAATAAAAGGACATAGAAATTTATATCGTGATATGGGATATGATTGTTATATGGTATTTGTAAATACATCATTAGATATTGCATTAGAGAGAAACAGAATGAGAGAACGTAAACTTGAAGACAAGATGGTTGAAAAGATGTGGAAAGAGGTTCAAGATAACTTAGGTAAATTTCAAAAATTATTCGGAGCAGGTAATATGTTAATTGTAGATAATTCTGAATATGGAGGTGATATTTTAGCTCAAATAGAAAAACAAATTGCTAAACAAATTTCTAAACCAATTAAAAATCCACTAGGAAAACTTTGGATTAAAGGACAATTAGAAAATAAAGATAAAAATAAACCATTCTAATATGGCAAACGATAAATCAAACAGCGAATTAGTAAGAGAATTATTAGAAGCATTTACAAGTCTTAAGGCTAAAATGGAAGATCCTAATTATGTTCAATTGGAAGCTTCAATCAAACAAGTGATTGATAACCAAAGCGACATGAAAGAGGATGTATCAGAACTTAAGAAAAGGCTCCTTAATCCATATGACGGTGCAATTGTTGAAATTTCTAAAAATACACAATGGAGAAAACAACAAGAAAAAGACGAAAGAGATTACGAAAGATTAGTTGATCAACACAAAGATCTAGTAAAATGGAAGTCTACTTTTACAAAAGTATTTTGGACACTATTTACCACAACAGTTGGTGTAATAGCTTATATGATAACAAATTTAACTAGCCAATAATGATATTTGACAGAATTTCTTTAGTTAGTGCATATAGAGCACTTAGATTCGTAAATGATAATGACGGAACAGTTTCTGACATATTATTTAACAGAGATGCTTTTTATGGTACTAAAACTAATTTAAGATATAAAACTTTAGCAGATCTTAAGAGACATATAGATGAAGATCTTGCATATTATCATTTTAATCCAGAATGTGATTGTGGAACTAATCAAGAAAGCATTCAAAGATTATTATCTTTTCAAATTAGAAAAAAAGATTTAAAAACACAGAAAGAAGCTAAATATGCTATATTTGTAAATAATATGCGTAAGATATTTGAATCTGGCCAAAAAGCTGAATTAAATCAACTAAGTATTAAAAAAATTCAAGAAGTATTTACAGGAAATAAAAGATTAGAATTTCTTAAAGAAAACTATGAGTGTGAAGCATATATTCAAAAACAAGGTAATTATGTTAACCCATGTGACTATACAGAGATAGTTTCTAATGATTTTTACACAGAATTAATAACTAAACATTACTATCTAACTCAAAACTACGATATTTAATTCGAGAAGATTAAAAAATTGAATATATAAAAAAAAGAAAAGTGTTAACATGCATAGCGGCAACATAGAAAATTACAATTTTATACACGGTCTTCATAGAAATTTAATTAATGGGAAATGGTTTCCATTACATCCACATACATTAGGTAGAGCACTCACACATGATGAGATGGATTATAATTTACTTTATAATCAACAAACAGTTGCAGGGTGGAGAATCTTTGGACTTAACGAAGATCTTTCATTAAGTGATGATGAGATAGGAAAATCATTAATTTTTCACAAGATTAAAATTACAGATACTGATTATGACAGATATGTAGCTGCAGGTTATAGTGCAGGTCATTATATATGGATAACTCCTATATATGATTGTTCAGAGTTTTATGTAAGTGGTACAAGTAATACAAACTCTACAGTAAGAGACTGTAGTGCATTTATAATTACTTTATCAGAAACTAGCCCTAGTATTGATAGTTGTGATATATTTGGTGTAAATAGCACAGGAACATCGAATTCAAACACTGATGCGCCAAGTTCAGGTTCAGGTGGAGGTTCAGGACCATCTCCAACTACACCACCAAATAGTGGCTCAGGCTCAGGTTCAGGTTCAGGCGGAGGTTCAGGTCCAACTCCAACGGCAACACCAAATAGTGGCTCAGGATCAGGTTCAGGATCAGGTTCAGGATCAGGTTCAGGATCAGGTTCAGGTGGAGGTTCAGGTCCAACTCCAACGGCAACACCAGTTCCAACTTCGGTTCCAACGGCAACACCAGTTCCAACTTCGGTTCCAACTGCAACGCCAGTTCCGACTGCAATACCAACTGCAACACCGTCTCCAGTAGCTTCAAGAATATATTATTTCCACTTAGGAACTAATCAATATCCATGGGGAAGAGATTTAATTAACGATCAATTATTTAAAGCTGATGATTCAATTGCAGCTAATTATAGTGAATCATTTGAAGATATGTTAGCTAATCCTGCATCATATGAAACTGTTGGTGAATTGGCAGAATTAGTTGACGGAACAACTTTTACAATGCCAGCAAGTATTACAGCAAACTTCTACTGGATAGCTATTCCTATATCAGCAGGAATTCCTGATTTAACGGTTAATCCTAAAATAGAAATCAGTGGAGCACCAGCAGATATATGTTCAGATAAATTAAACTTCGTTAGAGACAATGGAGAAGAATATACATTATATAAATTAAATACAGTGCCAACTGCGGGATCAGTTGACATAAAATATGTAAATTAAAAATAGTTAATACAAGCATGAGCCTATTACCACAAGGAATATCTAGATCGGGTTTTTTCTCACCAGCAGAAACTACTGATGGAATTTTACATTCTATTACATTAAAGGGTGGATATCAAGAAATGTTAACCAAGGAAGATAGAAATAATATTAAATCATTCTTAAATATAACCGGTGCCGTTTATGATGGATTTACACAATCTAATGATGTGTGGTCAACTGGTAGAAGAAGAGTAGGAATGATGATATATGTCGTTGAAGATAGAAAATTATACAACTTAATTCCTATTGGTTTCTTTGGAAATGAAGGTGATTTAGGAAAAGAAGAATGGTTGGCATTACCAGAATGGGAAAGAGCATTAAGAATGGATCCTTCTGGAGCATTCACTTCAGAGTCTGCAAGTCCTTTAAATGGATTTACCGCTGTGATAAAAACAGCAGCTGATTTAGGAATTGCTCCGGATGCTAATTCTTCTTGGGTTGAATTGCCAGTAGGTGTTAATGGTTTAGATGGTTCACCAGGAGTAGATGGTCTTAATTCATATATACATATAGCATACGCAAATGATATAAATGGTTCTGGTTTTTCTAAAACAGAATCTAACGATAAATTGTATATCGGCCAATACACTGATTTTAATCCTAATGGATCTTTAGATCATACTAAATATACATGGTCACAGATAAAGGGTGAAAAAGGTGACACAGGTGATTCAGGTTTAGATGGTTTACAAGGTAATGATGGTGCTGATGGAATTCAAGGTCCAAAAGGTGATGATGGATTACCAACTTATTTTCATATAGCTTATGCTAATGATTCATCAGGTGGAGGTTTTAGTCAAGATGCTGCCGGAAAAGAGTATATAGGTACTTATGTCGATGGTATAGAAGATGATGCTTTACCAAATTCATCTTTATGGAAATGGGCATTGATTAAAGGTATCGATGGAGCAGATGGCGAAAACGGTATACCAGGAATAGATGGTGAAAATGGACAAACTTCATACTTACACTTAGCATATGCAAACGATTCAAACGGCCAGAGCGGTTTTAGTGTAACTGATTCAGATAATAAATTATACATTGGACAATATACTGATTTTAATTTAGCAGATTCTACAGATCCAAATGTATATTTATGGACAAAAATCAAGGGTGATAAAGGTGATAAAGGTGATCAAGGTCTTGCCGGTTTACAAGGTGATAAAGGTGAAGATGGTATTCCAGGTCCTAAAGGTCTTGATGGTGTACAAACTTATTTCCATATAGGTTACGCTGATGATGCATCAGGTGGAGGATTTAGCCAACAAGCTGCCGGAAAAGATTATATAGGTACTTATGTTGATGATGTGTCTGACGATGCAGGTTTCAATTCTCCATTATGGAAATGGCAATTAGTTAAAGGTGTAGACGGAGTAGATGGTGAAAACGGTATACCAGGAATAGATGGTGAAAATGGACAAACTACATACTTACACATAGCTTATGCTAATAATACAACAGGTTTAGACTTTGATATTAGCGATTCTGCAGGTAAAGATTATATTGGTCAATATACTGATTATGTTCTAGAAGATTCAAACAACCATACAAACTATACATGGTCATTAATTAAAGGAGCTGACGGTCAGGATGGTGCTGATGGATATATTCCTGTTAAGGGCGTAGATTATTTTGATGGTGTAGATGGTCAAGATGGTGCTGATGGAGATAGTGCATATAATGCATGGTTAGCCTCTGGAAATACAGGAACTACTACTGATTTCCTTAATTCATTAGTTGGACAAGATGGTGCCGATGGTGCTGATGGTATTAGAGGTGCAGATGGAGTAAACGGTGAACCAACATATACTTGGATTAGATATGCTGATTCTGGAGATGGTTCTACTGGCTTTAGTAATTCACCTACAAATAAAAAATATATTGGTTTTGCTTTTAACAAAACAACAAGTACAGAATCTAACAACCATTCTGATTATACATGGTCATTAATTAAGGGTGATCAAGGTGAAAAAGGTGATCAAGGTGAAAAAGGTAGTAATGGTGCACAAGGTTTACAAGGAATTCAAGGAGCAGGTGGAGCTCAGGGTATTGCTGGACCAACTGGTGGAAAAGGTGATGCCGGACCAAGAGGTTTAGAAGGTCTTAAAGGTGAAACTGGTGGTAAAGGTGATGCTGGAATAAGTTCATATTTCCATATAGCGTATGCTGATAATGAAAATGGTGGTGGATTTAGCCAATCACCTGCTGGAAAAGATTATATAGGAACTTATGTTGACTATGATCCAAATGATGCTGGAGCTGGAGATTCAAAATGGAAATGGGCACTAGTTAAAGGTGCAAATGGTGCAAATGGTGCAGATGGTATTGCAGGAACAAACGGTCAAAATGGTCTAACTTCATATTTACACATAGCTTATGCTAACAGTTCAAATGGAGCTTCAAATTTTAGTGTAGACGATTCTACAAATAGAGATTATATCGGTCAATATACTGATCAAACACTAGAAGATTCAAACGACCATACAAAATATACATGGTCACTTATAAAGGGTGCAACAGGTGCTCAAGGTAGTGCAGGTGCTAAAGGTGATGCTGGACCAAAAGGTGATAAAGGAGCAACTGGTCCTGCCCCAGATACTAGTCAATATTTAACTACATCTACTACTATTGATGGTAGTAAAATAACTACAGGTGTCCTAAAAAGTGGAGACTTCAATTTAGCGGGTGCTGATTGGACAACATATTCGCCTAACGGAATGGCCATTAATTTAGATAATGATGCTATCAACGCTCCAACTTTTTATATCTCACCTGCTGGTGATGCTAAATTTAAAGGTGATATTGATATTGCAGGTGATGCAAAGATTGGTGGAGTTTTAGCTAGTGGATTCTTTCAAACCAAAGTTGTAGATGGTGTATCTAAACTTGCATTGTACGAGGATGTTATTATTGGTGAAGAAACATTTTCAAAATATAAAGAAGATGCAAGAACCGATAGTGAACTAAGTGAAGAAACCGATGAAGGCCGTGGAGGCCAATTGGCGACACTTTCTCACGCATACGTTAAAAGAAATGATGTTTCTATCGAAAGTGGAGATTTAGTTAAATTAGATAATAATAATGAATTAGTAAAAGCAGATTCTGCAAAAGATACTGGTATAGTTGGTATTTTATGGCTAGAAGTTGATTATTCTTTAAAACCAAGTCCATTAGATAAACACTTTAGTGAACCTAGAGTATATGTAGAAAAAGATCATCATTATAGAGATTCATTTGGTGTTAAATTAGCAGAAGCTGATAGAGATACTAAAACTATTTGGAGAGTTGCTTCATTAGGTGATTCAATTGAAGGATCGCTATTAGGTATGAAAGTATGTAATCAAAATGGTGAAGTAGCTATTGGAGACCTTTTATGTTCTTCAGATACACCAGGTTATCTTATGAAACAACCAGTTGAATATGCAGTTGTTAACATTGAAGATGGCACTCCACAATATGAAGAAAGACAAGTGATTAATTCATTTACAGTAGGTAAATGTATGTCATCTGTTAATTTTGATGGAAATGGCAAAGCAGAAGGCGTTTATGGATACCTTTATTGCGGATAATACTAAATAAATGAATATATAAATAAATAAAACAAAGATAAATAATGGCAAACATTACAAATGGAACAGTATCAGTAACAGTATCTGGAGGAGTCGGACCTTACCAGTATACTTTATTGAACGCAGGGAATAATTTACCTGTACCACAAAACGCATATCCGACGTTTCAAAATCCTGTAAATTCAGTTGTATCAAACTCATTTACTTTTGGAAACGCTACAGATTATTCAGGTAACAGTGGAGTTGTTGCAGGTGATTATAAAATAAAAATAGTCGACGGAAATGGTTGTGAAACTTTTACTAATGTTTTAACTGTTAATGCCAATACTCCTTCGCCAACTGCGACACCAGCTCCGACTGCAGTTCCAACTGCAACGCCAGTGCCAGATCCGACTGCAACGCCAGTGCCAGATCCGACTGCAACGCCAGTTCCAGATCCTACAGCAACAGCTATACCAGATCCGACTGCAACGCCAGTTCCAGATCCTACAGCAACAGCTATACCAGATCCAACTGCAACGCCAGTTCCGACTGCAATACCAACTGCAACGCCAGTTCCGACTGCTGAACCATTATTATTACAACCACAGAGACATGTTGTTTCTGGATGGAATCTAATGGCAGGTGAACCTGAAGAATTCATAAATGGATTACTTGATAAGAATGAAGAAGAACATCGTGATTTCTTCTGTAATGCACAAGATATTAGTGGTGTATCTCATCAAGCAGGAGACGAAGCTAGACCATATGTATTATGGACCGCTGAAGAAGAGGCGTTAACTATGCCTGAAGTTGGAAACGTATTTTACGCAGATCAAAATGGAGATGAATTCTTTACAAATAGTGGATTCCTTTGGTGGAATTCTGAAACACCATCATCAGAACCTACAAATTACTTCTGGGTTACTATAGGATCTGAAGGTGTAGCTACTAAAGTTTTACAATGGACAGAATGTCCACCAGATCCAACTGCAACGCCAGTTCCACCAACTGCAACGCCAGTTCCAACAGCTGAACCAACTGCAACGCCAGTTCCAACAGCTGAACCAACTGCAACGCCAGTTCCACCAACTGCAACGCCAGAACCAGAACAAGCTGATGCATATTACTTCCACTTAGGATCAGGAGGATATCCTTACGC
>Ga0233399_1000897_pt1 | contig 10744 bp, 11 predicted proteins | sample 43DmetaG_FD_182698 | JGI IMG/M metagenome (GOLD analysis project Ga0233399, IMG submission 182698) | Seawater microbial communities from Monterey Bay, California, United States - 43D | ecosystem: Environmental > Aquatic > Marine > Coastal | place: USA: California | collected 2016-11-08 | reverse complement strand
CGGACCACTTGAAGGTCGTTCCGCTCCTCTCCCCTGCGTCTCTTTTCATTGACGCGCACGGGCATGCCCTTCCGAAGGACAGAGCCTTTCACGTTGCGCTCTTCATGTGCGTTTTTCACGCCTTCCCCGTTCACGTCGCATGTGTACTCATCACCAAGTCCAGACTTGATGGTATAGTACAGTGGACCCTTTGACGTGCTGATCTGGTAGCATGCACCAATTTGAAGTGGGCTTTTCGGCATTGCTGTTTTGTGTGCGTGCGAGTGCGCTAGGCTTGAGGTCTACATCGCTTTCAGTGAAGTGTCCTGACCCTGCCTGCGTGTTACCAACGGTGGGAGCTGCCTGCGTAACGCTGCACCGGCGTAGTGGGTGCCACGCAGGTAAGTGGAAGCTGTCCTTTCGCCACCGTCGACGCAGACAAAATGTCCACCAGTGGCAGTGATTCTCCGAGGGACTCTACCCCACGGACTCCGAGGGGAGCGATTTCCAAGCGGCAGTGCAACAAACGCACGATCATCTTCCAAATTAATGACCCAAATGGGATACCAGTCTACGTAGGACGGAGCTGCCAGCTGTCCTCACGCACTGCCGCACTAGAGCGAGTGGCGACCTCACAGTCGAAGCGTCTTTCTTCCAAACTCAGGCAGTGGGATCGCACCACGTATTCGTTCAAAGCAAACTGCCACCCCATCAAAGGAGTTCGACACGGTGTCCCCGTGAAAGAGGGCGACAAGTACAAGCACTACTTTATGCACCATCTGAATGGCAAGGGAACTCTGCACAACCACAATCTCAATCCCGACGGGTGCAACCAAAAAGAAGCGAACGACGCAGTGAATTACGACAAATTCATGGACGAGATTGGTGAGAAGCTAAAGAAGCTGGAAGACGACGAGGATTTATTTCCGCCGCTCGGTACCACTGAGCATGCGGAGGACATGGCAAACAATCACCGTGACATGTACAGGAAGGTTTGCGACATACTCGAACAGGACGGTAACGTGCCAAAGGACGTCCAGGAAGCACACACCGTTGCGGTAAACGTGGCGACCGAAATGGAGCGAGACAACAAGATCCGGGACATGTTTGACAGCATGAAAAGGAAGCTGCATGCTCAAAAGGAGAAATTCGCAACAGACAAGAAAGACGGGACCACCACACAGTGGAAGGGCATTGCAAAGACACTGAATAGCATACTGGACGAATTGAACGAAGCAAAGCCACAAGATCCACGCCCTCCGAAGACAGGGACAGCTAGGAAGAAGGAGAAAGCCGAGCTGACCAAGTCGGAGCTTAAGAGCTACGAGAATTACAAGATGAAACAGTTTTCACATGATCTTCTCGTCACTGCGATTGAGCAGACCCGCAAGCTCGACGGCAACGGAGACGTGGAAGGGCCAGTTGGAAAGTTCAATTTCTACAAAGGATTACATTTTGTGGAAGTGATCGACCAGCTGATTGAAAGCAGAGACTACGCAGGATACGTACCGAAAAAGACGGTCCAGGGTTGGCTATCCTGGGCAAACCCAACAGGCCAACTGGACCGCGACTTGAAAGCTCGCCATGACATATTGAAGGGTCAGATGGACAAGGACCTCCATCCGATATCGAGAGCATCGGCAGTAGCAACTCTCGAGCAAATTAAGGCCAAGATGCGCGAATTCAAAAGATCGCACGAGACATCCCGAGCGGCCGCATCTTCGCCACACACCGAGTACACCGAGGAGGACGAGAATGCATACATGTCGGGTCGGATGTCGCCGGCCTCGATGGCGGACGTTTGAAAAGCATACACGGTCATCACCTTTAGAAGATTGCTAACTGGACTATGTAGTCAGTCCTCTATTGCTACAAAGTGGCATGTAAACTCGTTTACCATGTTTTACCACCACCCCTTGCGCAGACCACCGATAAAGTTTTTTGCGGTGATGAGTGCATCGGCCAGAGCAGTGTGTAATTGACCTTGTGCCTTCTCTTTAAACAAGATTTCGTATAGCTCTGAATTCTTGGGGTTTCTTGCGCGGCCGGTCTTGCTCCGCAGTCCGAGGACGGCTCCCGACCGCTTCATGGTGCACATCACGTCGCCTTCGCTGATCGCCCTGGTACTTCCCCATCTGCGAAGCGTGCGGTTCACGGCTTGGACGTCGAAGGAGGCGTTGTGGGCCACAACACGAACGCCAGAGCGCTTGGCTTCGTCTACGACGTCACAGAAGGTCTCCAACTCCTTTTTGGTGTTGACGCCGCGTGTGCGTACAGTATCAAGCGAAATTTGGTGGACTTTGCGAGCGATCCCGGTGATCGGAACCCCTCTAGGCAGCTGGCAATACCGCTCGTGCCCTTTGACCAACGCCCCGTTGTCGTCACCGATTGCCCAAGCGATCTGCAGCACCAGGTTTGAGGTTGGTTCGTTCTTTATCCATCCGGACGTTTCCGTGTCGAACGCAATTACCGACGCGCCATGGGGGATCAGTTTCTTCTGTGGCTGGGACTGCACTGGTACCACTTGGGCTATAGTGGCTAGAGGCGTCCTGTCCACGGCCTCTGGCAATTCAAGGGGCGGTACGTCGGCTGGAGGAGGGGACGGAGCTAGCATTGGAGATGATGGAACAATGGTCGGCCTTTTCCGCTCGGCAAAGTAAGGACTCACTCGGATCTTCGTCTTCTCTGTACGGATCGGAGATGGTGGAGGCGGCTCCGGTAGGGCTTGTTGTGGCGCTGGACGACAGTTGGCACCATCTGGATCCTTGATCGAGCAGTGTTGTTTAAATGCAAATGCGTAGAAAGCGTCGGCGATTTCAGTTGAAACCATCGGCAACGTGATACGCCTATTTTGGACTTTACGGTGTTTTATTCTAGCGAGCTCGACGCATCAACGCAAATATAGGTGACGAACACATTAACCTGCGGGTCACTGTTGGTGCCACGCAGGCAGTGGTTAAGGATGCTCCCCAACTTGTCTGGTCTGATGATCGGGCCCAGTGCAAAGCGATCGCGAGATGGGTCAATTGCTGTGATCACCCCCTACTCGCTCGACGGGTTTAGCTCACTGAACACAAACGGTGTGATGACGTTCGCAATGCCACAAGAATTGAATTGCTCAGCTTTTGTGAGTGATCTTCGCCAGTGCTGTCGTGTGTGGTTTACCTCCAATTTTGTTCATATACTGAATAACCCACCCGATAAGATGGTTGTGACGGGCAAGAAAGCTGTTGACACGCGTGCCTCGTGGATGGAGTGGCTTGGCCTGACTAACGAGCAGAAGGCACAGTACGCAGCCAAGATAGACCTTTCTACTGACGAGGGATTACGCTTTGTCTTTTCCGACACACTCAAGGACGCAGAGTGGTTCAAAGACATGCCCGGCAAGGGGTTTTACAAAGCGTGTGTCCAATATGTCCGTTTTGGAAACCAAGGGGCCGCACAGGGTTCGCCGCGCGCTTGGATGTTAGATGGATTCGGATTATGGGCCCACCTGGTTCCCGACATTGGTTTGCCAATCGTGATTCTCGCGATGAATATACTGAGAGAGCTAGGGCTACAGCCTGGAATGCCAGAGCACTTCCCACACATTATCTACAAGCCGCCCGGCGGTGCAGCACTGGGTACCCATCACGACCAGATGTCACCAATGGAACTTCTGAGCAATTTAGAGATCCATCTTGCGACGACGGATGGGTCAACATTGGAGTGGGTTAAGAAGCACGGATGTCAGATGTTGGCGCACCTGGATGGCGGTAAAGGTGAGAACGACGGTGCCACTTACACGATAGGACCAATGACGCCCGCGAAGCTTTACGTATGCCTCAAAGCGTTTTCAGATGGAAAGCTGACCGATAGCGACCATGAACACTGGAACTCCCAGCCACGCGGAAAGATTAACCTCAACTGGGAGAACCACATAGACGAGTTCAACGCCATACTTGGAAAAAATCACATGGACCCAATTGGCAAGATTCCGGCGGCACCAGGGGTGGCCGACACGTATGTAAACGAGACTGGCCACTTGCTTCTCTGGCCCGTCGGGTGGCCACACGGCAGTTTTGGTGACTCAGGGAGTAAAGGCGATGTACAGGGAAGTCGCATCACCGTGACGATGCCAATCACGATTGCGGGCTCGACACAGCACGAAATTCCCCAAATCCTGGACCGTCTCAAACACATGGGCACTCTCGCAACTTCCGGTGGGTCAGCAGAGGAATACCAAGAGGCACAAGACTGGCTAATGGACAGCGATCGTAAAGTGAGACCTTGGTTGCGAGATTCGATTCCAGACCAACAGTGGGCAGCCATGCCTGGCCCCCAAAAAGCTAAAGTGACAAGGTTTGTCAAACAGTATGCTGACGGTAACTCGCATGCATTCCCCCAAGTGGTTTGCGACTTCATTCGGTGTCAAGATGCAAGCGCCATACTGGGTGGCCCGGTCGGGCCATTTCAACCCATAAGTGTGAAGAAAGAGACGGTCAATGACTACTTGGCATATTTGGACCGGATGGTGTCCACTTCTAACAGTGGGCCAAGCGCATCGATGCCAGCAGTCGAAGAAGACGACGAAGTTTGTGACGATGACGACGGCCCGATTCCACCGGTGGAAGAACAGGGCCTTCCGATGCTGAACTCCATGCTCATGGAGCGTCCCCGTGGCTGGCACAAGCCTCCACCCGTTGCTGTGCTGAACGGCGATGTGCGCCTTGTCAAGGTGAAGCAGCCGTGGGCGACCCACCTTGTCATGGGACTTAAAGACTGCGAGAATCGGACGTGGTGTTTGAACCCCCAAACGGGGTTTCCGGCGTGGGTGATTGTTGTCTCTTCAAAGTGCAAGCCGAAGAAAGCTGACCTGAACGAATGCAGTAGACGTCTCTTACTGGACGGACACGATTTGTTTGCAAAAAAAGTTACAGAATCCGACTACGATATCAGAGTGATGGTTGGCATGATCCAAATCCAAGGGTGCTACGCTCCCGACTCTCTGCCGTGGGCCACCGTGTGGCACAACCCACCCGACTTCGCATGGATGGTTTCGGACGCTTGGGAGTTTGATAATCCAATTCCGCTCGACAAAAAGGACAAGTTTCAGACACAGATCTCCCTATCTACGTGCGAAGAAAAGGGATACGGCTACAAAGATAAGATCGAGCAAGAGATTGCCTTGCTCGAAGAGGAGGAACGTTATGAGAAGGCAAATGCTATGCTGCCTCTACTCGTGCGACTGCCGTAGACGAACTATGCGACGATGTACGGATGGCGAGCACGCGCAGACTGATCTCTTGCAACATGCCCTCCGGAAAGTATGACACGAACGCGGGCTTTGGAGTCAGTGTGACGACGTCCCGACATTTGGGAAATGTGAGTCCCCGACCTTTAGCTTTGCCTGTCTTTGGTAGTCGCACGTAGACCTCAAATGTGCCAGATGTGAGGCCATCAAAGTATGCAATAGCATGCAGGTCGTCGTCTCGCAATCCGCGCGTGCACGTGGTGTAGTGTGCCCCACTGGCGTCTGTTGCCAGTGGGTCGCCAAACTGACTGTAATTTGGTATCGAGTCTACTGCGTCGTATGTCATGTTCACCCGACCCTTTGAAATACCAGTAGCGTTGATCAAGTGCGATTCCCCACTCGAAAGGAAATAGTATGGTGGTGCCCCTATCAATACCGACACGGCCTCTTTTTTAGTTGAGAGCATGCGAAGCAACAGATCGCGTTGAACCCTGGTCGGTGTAATCGAATGGAACATTGTGCGGAACACACTGGCGCTCCAACGAACCCCGTCACTTGAAGTGATCGACTTGTCTTCACTTGACAAAAGTAGATCCAAGGCTTCTTGCAGTAGTGTTGCGACATCGCCTACCAAGCGCACAACCGGAAGTCTGTTTGCTGTGGGTTTGGGTCGCAATTCGGTCGCGCCTTGTCCATTCGCCCACACCCTTTCAAATGGAAGCTTCCGCTTCATGCTATTCATATGTTCAATGCATACAACCCGTCTTATTTACACCCTACACTGCAGCGATAGAATACTCACTAGAGAGTCCAGCTAGCGATATTCTATCTGAGGACAGAAATCACAGTTGGTAGCCAGCGTCATATTCTAAAGACTGCAAGTTCGGATGTAAGGAGTGCGCGTGGTGTTCACCACCGCTGGCCCCTAGGGCCCATTTCTAAAATCAATCGCATGTGAAGCAACCCCTGAGTCGGTGGAGGCGCAAATCTTCCTCACTCATCGACCGGATTGGCCCAAGGTTTTGAAAGAGCCGTTTGAAGTTAGTTCCGATGTTGGTTGCGCCATTGCGGTCGCGATTGAGCGGGAGCTTGCAGTCCTCTGTCTGGCACAGCCGCAACCCCCGTATCTGTTTGCCACCATTCGTGGCCCCTTCCACCTCCATCCATCGCCCACACGGACCAAGACACGTCCAAACTTTGTTGTCTTAGAATATCTAGGCATAGACAGCGCTATTCTGAATAAAACAGTACGTGTAGCATTGCCGCATCTCATGTCCCAGTCTGCCAAAGACAAACGGCTGTCTCGCCAACTCATAGCATATGTGATGGTCAATTCCAATGCAAACACATTCTACTGGTGTCAGGCTGACATCAATGCGTTCGACTTGGAAGAGCCACCCAATACCCATGAAAGGGCAGAGAAAGTACTGGCCATATTGCATGCAAACGCGGCCGAACTGCAACGAAAGGACAAGTATATCGTAGACTGGGATGGGACCCTCTTGCCACAATAAGAAAGTAAATCCAATGCACACACTGGAAAAGGGCAGACACCCATGGGCAACTACGGAGCGGGACTGTGTACGGGACTGCTCGCGTGTTTCACGGCCCAAGTGATTGCCGAAGCAGTCACTCCACAGCCAGTAATAGTTGTGTCAGATCGTCAGTATGTCACCCACACACACGCAGTCGACCAACCACACGTGCATGCAGCACACGCACCCTCGTTTGTTCGCATGGTCCGCTAAAGTAAACGTAACCACATCGATAGCACGCAGGCAGCCATAGTCTTTACACAAGCAAAAAACACGGCCAAGTGAATGGCTTCTCCCCCCCACACACCTGTTCCGGGAACGGGAACCCCGGTTGGTCCGACTCGCCACGCCTCCGCGCACACCGGCGTCGAGGAGATGAGCTCATGGGAGCTGTACTTTGACATGCTCGATTCAAGAATAAACGACTCTGCGTTCGGTGAAGGATTCTACGTTGACACGAACGAGGGATATGAACACGCGTGCCCAGTGAAGCACGTTGCAGAGGCAATTGACAGGGGCACCGATCCTGTATTCCTGCACCGAGTACAACCTTTTGCAGAGAGAGCATACATTGTCAGCTGCACGGGCCCCCCACCTCCGCCTGGCCACTACGTGATGACACGCGTGATCCACAGAGGAAGGGCGGCGTATATGCGGGGCTCCACTGGCTCGTTTCTCACACAGCTTGCAGAAATGCCAGTTCCCACAGGAGGGGAATACACACCGGGGTTCTGCGTTTCGGTCTCTTGTGTGCGAAACACGGGCGTATTCTGACCCAAAAGTACACGTGTGTGATCGATCAGACTCGATCGCCCAGCACTGGCCTGCCTGCGGGCTACCGCATGTACCGAACCCATTCGTGTATTTTGGTGGATTTAAAAGCACGTTCAGCCAAAGGTGCTCGCTTTTCAGCAGTCCACCCCAGAGGGGGAACTTCTCGGTGCTCAAATGTCTGTCTATGGCGCACTTTTGCGAAAAAATGCCCCGGGCGGAAACGCCAATTTGGACGGTTTTGTACATGTTATAAAATGGCGCAAAAATCGGTTTCCGTCCGGGGCATTTTTTCGCAAAAGTGCGCCATAGACAGACATTTGAGCACCGAGAAGTTCCCCCTCTGGGGTGGACTGCTGAAAAGCGAGCACCTTTGGCTGAACGTGCTTTTAAATCCACCAAAATACACGAATGAGTTCGAAAGACGCACGACATGTCGATCTGTCAAGTTAATCCCAATACCGCTGCTGGATCAGACATGCGGCACTCGCGGAACCATTTCTGTAGTTTGTAGGCAGCTAAAATCATTGAACTGGTGGCGTTCGACTCGGAACACTGCATGCGCCATCTGGCTTGTCTAATGTACAACTGGGCCACTTCGGCTGCGGTGGTGTCGTCTGTTGTCGCGTCGGATCTCTTGGAACAGTCTGACTCCAAGTCGTCGTCCTCGTATGCACGCACCGTGTCGCGCCAGTTGAGTGCGATTGCATCCAGATTGGTTTTGATATCCAAAGTATACCCGGGTACCGTATCTTCAGGGTTCTAAAATGTTATCAATAAAATGGTCTTAATGGGTGAAGACGTAGACGACTCGTATTAGGAGATACATATACGGAGAGAATGTTGCCTTCCTTGGCACAACTGAGCATAGGAGTGGAGAAACACACCCGAGGCGATGATGTCAACTCGCAACAACAAGAGATGCCCAATGTCAAAATCATTTTGCAAGACCTTCCAGACCAACTAATTGAATTGGTATTGTTCGCACTAAATACTCAGAATTGCAAGTTGCTCAGCACTCTTGAAAGGGTCAGTCACGATTTTGCACGCATCTACAGAGATCCAAACTTTTGGAACGTCGTAATTGAAAGCTTCAAATGGATGGTCAATTGGAACACCGGACTATCACCGAAGGAATATTTCAGGATGGTATGTCAGATGAAAGATGAACATCGTGAAATGCTACTTGAGATTACCAGCGAAACCAAAAAGATTCAAGACCTTACATTTTATGGATGCGAATCGCTCGCACTGACCAGTTTGCCACACGATCTTAAGTACATTGGTATGGCCGCATTTTATGGATGCAAATCGCTTGCACTAACCAGTTTGCCACACGATCTTAAGTACATTGGTATGGCCGTATTTCATGGATGCAAATCGCTCACACTGACTAGCTTACCAGACGGTCTAAAGTACATCAGTAAATCCGCATTTTACGGCTGCGAATCGCTAGCACTTGCTACCTTACCAGACGGTCTAAACTACATTGAGGAGAAAGGATTTGAAGGTTGTACGTCGCTTGCACTGACTAGCTTACCAGACGATCTAAAGTACATTGGTAAATCCGCATTTTCCGGCTGCAAATCGCTCGCCCTGACTAGCTTACCAGAGGGTCTTAGTGGCATTGGTGATTTCGCATTTTCTGGCTGCAAATTCCTCAATGAGGATATGATTAAGACCATTACATCTTTTAACACACACGCATTGAGTGACACGGGTCTTTTTAATACGGAAGATAGCTCTGACTCTGATTCCGACTCTGACTGACAGCACTCCACAAAGACTGCTGGTCTCCAAACTCCATGTACACAACCGCATTCCACGATCTCTGCCACCAATCAACCAGACTGAGGGACATGTCCCATATGACAAGTTGCTGCCTGCGTTACACCGAGGGCGTTCGCGGTGGACCGCAGGCAAGGTACAATGGGCCGAACCCATTCGTGTATTTTGGTGGAAATAAAAGCACGTTCAGCCAAATGTGCTCGCTTTTCAGGGGTCGACCCCAGGGCCAGGAATTGTCAGTGCTCAAATGTCTGTCTATGGCGCACTTTTGACGCAAAAATTGCCCCTCTGCGGGATTGCGATTTTGTGCAATTTTCGACACTGTCGAAATTCGACGGAATGATGGGCAAAATGCCGGTTCCCCGTGGCGGAAATTTTTGCGTCAAAAGTGCGCCATAGACAGACATTTGAGCACCGAGTATGGACCCTCCTTGGCAGAGAGGGGTGCAAAAAGTGGCGGCCTCAAATGTCTGTCTATGGCGCACTTTTGATAAATATACACGAGTGAGTTCGACACACGCTGTCTTTTGTGTATGTTTATGAAGTGCTTCTTTATTTACATTTACTTTAAGTTAAGTCAAAATCGCGCTAACTTCAATGGCAGTGTACACAAACAAAGAATTGCACAATCACATGTCGCACACACAGACACAGAAGAACTGTTCAAAAAAGCACACAAAGTCACAGTTTGGAGAAGATTTACTAATTCTGCCTCTGTTACTAAATGTTACATTAGGTCAGGTTGGAACATTTGTTGAAATTGGAGCTTGGGATGGTGTGCATCTGTCCAACACATACATGCTGGAGCGCTGTTTCAATTGGTCGACTCAAAAAGGTGACAATGTGGTAGATGTGCACATCGTGACGTCCGATGGCAATGCACCGTTGTGCAAGATGGATATTTTCAAGATCATCCAAGCACTGTGGAAGTGGACTCGAAGTAAGGCGGTCCAAAGTATTCTTTCCTTTACAGCAATATCCATTGGTGCGCTTTTCAATACGGAAGACGATGGTCTTAGCTGTGACCAAATCGCACAATTGGGGAAGTATGTTGAGGCGCACTGGCGTAAAGCTCTTTCTCAGAAGGAGGACGACGAGGAAAGTGTCGAAGGTGCCGTCATTGAGTCAGATTGCGAAGATGAAGACGGCAAGGACGGCAAGGACGGCGAAGAAGGAGAAGACGGCGAAGAAGACTGTTCTGTCACCAAGTGGTTGATGGATATGCCACCCCGAGATGACATTCGAGAGTACGCACGTCGCACCCGACAGCGCGTGAAGTAGAGGGCGCGTCACACCGAGTAGACAGATGTATCATGACACCGAACCCATTCGTGTATTTTGGTGGATTTAAAAGCACGTTCAGCCAAAGGTGCTCGCTTTTCAGGGGTCCACCCCAGAGGGGGAAATTCTCAGTGCTCAAATGTCTGTCTATGGCGCA
>Ga0233399_1000895_pt1 | contig 10750 bp, 2 predicted proteins | sample 43DmetaG_FD_182698 | JGI IMG/M metagenome (GOLD analysis project Ga0233399, IMG submission 182698) | Seawater microbial communities from Monterey Bay, California, United States - 43D | ecosystem: Environmental > Aquatic > Marine > Coastal | place: USA: California | collected 2016-11-08 | reverse complement strand
TTGGTAAAAAAACACCTGATTATATTTACTTTTATATATTTTATATACCATTTCTTTATTTGAAAAATTATGGCTATATGGCTTAAACTTTTTATCTATAGTTGAAACTGATTTATTACTTCTCTCAGATATTTATGGAAAAACAAAACTTTTTGATATTTTAGATGTATCTTTTGTGTCATCATTCTATATTAAATGGTCAATGACATAAAAAAATACCAAATTTGTATTTTTTATTATTAGAAATTTTATGTAATCTAATAATGAAAAACAAATCAAAATGCAAAAAATTGATAGAGAAATGAAATAAAACTAATATGAAAATTGAAAGCGAAGGTCATAAAATACAAACTATTTAGTTTAATTATGATCTCCTAAATCAAAATTTGATGAATTTTACGATTCCCATCATTTTGATGCATCGAAAGATACATAAATCAAATTTGGTATTTTTATGTCATTGATCATATAAAATTAGTACATATTGTATTTCAGTAAAAAATAAATTATTTTTATTTTCAGCGAATGATTTTAATTTTTTTAAATTTTAAGGGGCGTTTATTTTGACTTGTTTTAATTTTTATTATGATTATTATTATTCTGATTTCAATTATAATTAAATATTTTCTATAGTTTTATCTTTTTCTACAGAATCACATTAACTAATTTGCTATAATATATTTAAAATACATCATATTAATTTTATATTTAGTTTTCATATTATTCTTATTCTGTTAAATTATTGTATTTTTCTTTTAATTTTTTTAAAGTTTAAATTTCAAATTTCAATTTATCTTAACCACATAACATTAATTTTTTTTTCAATTAAACATTTAATGTAGCAATTAACGCCTCTGAATTTATTATTATTTTTACATAATTCAGCCGTTTTTTCATCTATTACCTACATGCTCCTTGTACTAGTAACGCTACTTTTTTTCATAATAAGAGAAAAATTACAATTTTAGTTTTAAATCATGCATGCCCAAGGAAAAATAAGCCAAACCCATCTTTTGTAATAATAGTATGTTGGCTCTGAATCAATTAAATCTGTTTATGGTTTTAAGCATATTCCTTTATTATAATCAACCTAATTTTGCTTTTTTTTCCTAATAGTTTTAATCATAGCAAAGCTTTTTTATTCAAAACTAATAAATATAATTAATAAATTATTTTAATACTTTTCTTCATCTTCAGAATCATAATTATTATCTTTTTTATTTTAAAGATCTGATTATAAATTTTGCATTAAATCATTTTCGCTTTCATTTTAAACTACCATTCTATCTCTTATTTAATTTTTATAGAAATCTCTTACAATCTATTTATTTTATGGCATATCAATATTTAACGCTTCAACACCTTTTAGTATTTATTGATTATTTTAAATATTATCATGAATCCCTAAAGTCATTATTTCTAATAATAATCCTTAAATTATTTATTTTAAATACCTATTTATTCTAATTCAGCCCCTCCTTTTATAGGTGGATGTCTAAAATCTGGTGTCAATATTGTTTCAAAATTACTAAAATCTTTTAAAAATCTTGATAATTAAATCAAAATTTAAAATAATTCTGATGATTTTAACTTGTAATTATTTTCAAAAAGATCTAAAGCTTTATTATATTCTATATTATAATTTATTTACCAGTGACAGGATCAAAGCCTTTTTCTTCTAAAATTTGCCAATATCGACATAATTCAAATTTAAAGTAAGAATTATACATTAATAGAAAATTTTCAATATTTGATATTTTTTCTTTTAATTTGAAGTATTATTTGGAGCATAACAAATGATGTATTTATTCTTCAAGATTTGTGAATGTCAATGTGTTTTTTTAAAGTAAATCAGCAATTTAAGTGTGTAAATTTTTAATCTTTTTATAAAATAATTTACATATAATTTATCAGGTTTGAAATATTAACTTACATTTTATTTAAAAGTATCATTAATAGAGTATAATAGAAATTAACTTTAAAATACATTTAGTTTAAAATAAATTTAGAATAATTTGAATTCTTATTAAGTCATTTCTGTCTTATAAATTAATAATATAAATTTAATATTTACTAATGCGATTAAATCTTTTTAAGATACACCTTTTTGAAATAAAGTAAAGCTTAGTAAAAGTTTTTTATATTTTTTTTCTGATAAAATTAAATTATTTTGACCAAATTCAATTATATAATTATAAAATGAATTCATACTATCAATTTCTATTAATTATATATTTATTCTCATGAATTAAGGTTTTTAATCAGTTTTTTTAGTCAAAAACTTCCTTAATACATGAGAATAAACGGTATATACTTAATATTTTATTAGTATCATGTTTTAAACAAATATCTTTAATCAAATTTGATGTCTACTAATCTTTTTCATTATTTGAATCATAATGATAAGGAATAAATATTGATAAATAAAGTTTCACAAATTCGATGCAAAATTTCAAATTATCAGGTAATTTACCTAATATGTCAATAAATTTATCTTTTATTTCTTTAGAAACATATATTTTTCTATATGTAAAATAAATACTTTTATTCTGTATAATGATCGATAATATACTAAATATTTTCTTAAGATTCTTCTAAATGAATAACTTAGCTGTTTAATTTTAAAAAATGATCTGCAGCTTCATTATTTCCATAAGATGTTAAAATAAATCTAACTCTTTTTGCTACCGGATAAGGAAACCAAAATGATGTTATTGCATCTTATTTTGCTTATTTATCTTTTAAATAATCTATCCCATCAATTATTATTATAATTTCACTATCATTTACAATTTAATCACTAAATTATATTAAAAATACTTAATATACGAGCTACATGCATCCAACCAATATACAAAATATTTTCTTAATTTTTACTCAATTAATTCAACTTTTAAATCAATTTATACAGCTTCCTAATATAATACTTAAAATTTACTTTTAATTATACAAGAATATTATATATTGTTGTATAAATACTACGATTTCTTTCATTACTTCTTATAAACTATGTAACTATAATGTCTTTATACTTTTTAAATATTATCATATACTTTTTTCACACTATTTTTTTAATGAAAGTTTATCCATTATATTATCACATTTTACATTAACTAACATTAATCTGATTTTAATATCAAAGGTGAATTGTTCTAATTTTAAATATATTAAACTTCATTATTGTCTTTATTCAACCACTTTTCAATTTCTAAAATATAAGACTCTATTTATATATTTTCCCTTATTTTAATATAAAATTACTAGTTTTTATAAAATGCATCAACAATCTATGATGAATCTATTATTGTATTGTATTCAATTTAATTTTGATCCATTTAAGTTATATTATATAATTTATATTTGAAATAATTATTTACAATTATAAATTTTCAAAAATATATTAAATTTTTAAGACAAAATAATTTAATAAATATAATCGTAAAATTTTATTAATTCTTTTAATTATTTGAATATATATCATCAATTTTCTGAAATAATAGGAAATATAATTTCAAAGCTTTTTTAAAATAATTAATAACACTTTTCTTTTTCTTATAATGTTTAATCCTTAATTAATTATTTTTACTTTTGTATGTTTATAGCAAAATTTGTATTACTAATTTAAAGCTAATAAACTTAATTTATTTATAGGATCTTATTTATCCATATTTTAAATTAAATTATAATCTAAATGGGTAAAAAAAATAAAAAATAACAAAAAATGGACATCGAATCATCTTATGAAGATATAGATGAAGATTAAGAAATGGATAATATAGTAGAAGATAAATAAAATGAAAAACCAAAATAAACACATAAACAAAAACTTATATAAAAGATGAGTAAAAAAAATAAAATAAAAAATGAAATTACAACTCTTAAATTATAGTCTAAAAAGCATAGTAAAAAGAATATAGAAGGAAAATAATCTAAAAAGATGATTAGATAATAAATAAAATAGCTTAAAAAAGATATGATTTAATGAATAATATTTAATTAATATTATGATATTAATATTTTTATTTGTAATTTAAATATGGACACTAATGCCTAGTTATTATTCTCCGAGTAAATATAGGTTAGATCTCTAGAAATTCAAAAATTAGCAAAAAAAAGACTAAGGAATCTTTTATGTTAATCCTCTCTTATAGTATTTTTTTTATAATTTAGGCAATAAAATGAATAAAAATATCCTACAGTTTTAGGAGTATTACCAAAAAATAAAGATGATTTTATTTCAACAGATACCGATTAAGTGATTTCTTTATAAGATTAAGCTATTACTATTAAACCAGTTGTAGCCATACCTTAAAAACATTTTGTTAGTAGTGAAATTTAAAACTTTAATGCAGCAAATGTATTAGATTAGAATAATGTATTTAATAGTGTAGATAACTACTAATTAGATTGAATATATATTAATAATTTAATATTAATATCATTTACTATAGAATTCCAATTTTTACATCAACTCATCAATTTATTATTGGCTGTTTTTCGTATAGCTGCCTTCGCTAAATAGAGGACCAGCTATATGCTTAACTTAAACCTATCTATCTAAATAAAATGCTCCATTTTAAAGTTTATCACCTTTTATGCTTCCAAGCCAACAAATTCCTTCACATCCTTCCCATAAATTTCTCATTGGCTCTAAATACTTTTTCTATTCACCTTTTTAATTAAAATTATAAACCATAAGCAGAATCCACCCCAGGAGTATCTACCCAACCTGGATGACAGGACAAAAATTTTATAGAAGGATGTAGCTTTGATAATTCTTCCATTAATATTACTTATCCTCTTTTTGAATAAGCATATGATATCTAACCATCAAATTTTTAATTTGGAGCCTCACTACTTGCTATTTCCCTAAATTAACATTAATAATTTAATAATAATTTAATAATAATTTAATAATAATTTAATAATAATATTTATATTATATTCATATTATATTTATAAATTACCAACTAGGAAAAGGAACATTATACATTCCACCACTTGATACAGTGATTACTCTTGGGTCAGATTTTAAATGAGGTATCATTAATTTAGTTAAATAATAGCAACCATATATTAATTAACCAGCAATTGTAGTTTCTATTCCTTCAGAATTAACTTTTTTTTCAGTAGATAATGCACCTGCATTCAATATTAATACATTTAATTCTTAATTATCTTGCAAAAATTATTTTTGTATATTTTGAATGTCTGATTTTTCTCCACAATCGCCTAATATAACATGAATCTTTTAATTTTAAGTTTTTTCAATAATTTAAGATTGTGCCTTTTCTGCTCTCTCTTTATTTCTACAAATCATATAAACTTTTGCATTTTATTTAGCATAAAATTCACTAATTGCGTATCCTATTCCAGAATTAGCCCCTGTTATCATAATAGTTCTATCAGACATATCGATTAATTCTAATTCATTAACAGTGTATAATTTAGAATGATTTAACCAACCTGTTTGTGTAAAATGTTTTTTTCCATATAGATAAAATTAACTAGTTGTGGCAATTTTATTATAAGTTTATCCCATTTATAATTTTTATTAAAGATTTATTATAATTATATATATGTCAGATAATTCGAATTTTATAAAAAATCAATCATTGAATTAATCATATATAAGTTTAGGATAGTAATTAAATGAATTATAATCATAAATAAATGATTAATCTTAAAATAATTTAGATTAATAATAAAAAAAATTATAAAAAAATGTTTAATTTAATTTAAATGAAAAAAATGATGATGAACTATTTCTAGAATAATAGCTATTAATTTAAAGTCCAGTCTAAAAATAAATCAAAACTTAGTAGAATTAATAAAAAGATGATCTTTTTAATAAAATATAAAAATAAAATAAAATTCAATAAGATAGAATAAGCAATTTAGATTAAGATTTATAAGTTATAGAGGAATTAGAAAAAAAATAAGTTAAATCAAGAATAATTAATTCAGCAAAAAGTGAAAAATAGTTTTAATTTTCTAATTAAAATGAATTAGTAATATTTTATATATATAGAAAAAAAAAACAGAATTAAATGATTTATAATTGAAAGTAATGAATGAACTAAAATTATAAGATTTATAAGTATTTTTATTAATTATTAAGAAAAAAGACTAAATGTCAGATGCTAAAAAAAGAGCTTAATAATTTATCAAATAATTAGATATCAAAATAGAAAATGCTAAAAATTAATAATAAGAGTAATAAGTCAAAAAAGAAAGTGTCAAAAAAGATAGTATAAATAAACAAAACATTATAAAAATTTAATAAAATTAAGAATATTTAAAAATTTAAGAGTAAAAACGTAAATTAGGTTATTAATAAAGTTAATAAGCTAAAACTAAATTTGAATAAATATAAAATAAAGAGAAAGCTAAAATTTAATTATTGAAATAAAAAGGTTAAATTCATATATTTATAGATAAAGAATTGATAAATTAGTAAAAATAATATGCAAAATAACAATTAAAAGAAAAATAGGAAAAAATAATAGATTAAAATAAAATATTAAGTCATGTAAAAAATAATAAAAAAGTGATTAAAAAATAAGATGAAAAATCAGATTATATAATATAAAATGAGATATAATAAAGTAAGTAATTATAAGATGAATTGAATAATTTGAAATTATAATAAGAATAGTTAAAATATTAAATAGAGTTATAATATTAAGATAGGTAAATAATAAAAAATATAAGATAAAATATAGATTAAAAATTACAAGATTTAAAAAAAGATGAAAAATTAATAGAATATTCGAATGACAAATTTTTATCATATGGATAGGTACCCAAATTAGAAGATGGATTTAAATTTAAAAAGATAAGTAATTTTTAATAATATAGATATTGAAGAAGATTAGATTGATTAATCTTAAGATCTTAATACTCTATTATAAGATATATTGAACAAATCAAACTCTTAATATACAACTGACGTTTAAAATATATTATAAGTATTAGAAAATTAAGGATTAAATATACAATCGTTATATTGCATATTAGATCAAAATAGTTTCTTATTTTTATAATTAGATGATGGATTACTTACTTTACATGAAATTGAAGAAAAAATCTTATTTTATGAAATTAATTTGCAAGATTAAGATTTAATAGACTTTTTGGAGGTCTTAAAAAAAAAAGATTAAGATGGAGTTTATGATCAAGATGATTTCTTTAGAGCTTTTGAAAACTCGCATGAAAAAAATAACAAATTACAAATAGCTCTATAATAATTATAGTAATATTTATAAATTAATAATATATTATAGACATCTTTCTAATCCTTTGGTCTTATAAGAAAAATTATTAGATCTTAAATATAAAAAAAAAAATATATAAGAATAATTAGAATTATAGGTTGAAGAATTTAAAGAACAAAAGTAACAATCTAAAATAAATATTGATAAACTAAAACATATCGAATAATTATTAATATAAAAAAAGGTAAATATTTTGTTAAAAATTAATATTACTGAAAATATATTGAATTTTTCTTATAAAAAATAATAATTTTAAAGTAAAGAGAATAGAATACAGAATAATTAAATAATTTTATAAAATAGTAGGACAGTATGAAATCATAATTAGAGTTATTAAAAAGTGAAAAAAAGCAAATAATAAACTAAAATTAAATAAAATTATCAGAAATATAAATTAACATATCAAAAGTTATATATTAGACATAAAATGTAGATAAAGAGATAATAAGTAATTAAATAGGATTAAGATATATTTAAGATGAATTTTAGGGTTTATTAATAAAAGAGACTGCAATTCATAATTTATAAAATAAAATAAATGATGATATTTAGAAAACTAATTAAGAATAGATTATTAATTTAGAAAGACTCTAATAATACAAATTACACTAAGATGATAAAAATCATAAAAATATTAATAAATAAATTATGAAAAAAATTCAATTAAATCTAATTATCAAAATTTAAGCAAATTATAGAATGTATACATAAAGAAGTAAATATAGAAAATATTAAATTCATTGTTATGAATTGCTTAGAAAAATTAAAAAATTTTTATATAGATAGAGATAAAGATAAATTGATTTGAATTTTTTGAGATTATATAGAAATTTATAAAAGGTAATTGTCAAATTTTTAATATCTATTTTAAATTTAATATTAAAATAATATAATATTAAAATAATATTAAAATGATAATAATTTAGCCATATAAAGAAGAAAAATAGATTTACTATAAAGAATTTTTTGAATATGCAATATAAAGAGATGAATATAAGAAATCATAAGAAAATGAGAAATAGATGACACTTGAAACTATAAAGATAAAAAAATAAACATAAGATGATTAAAATATAAGTAAAATGTATAAATTAAATAGTGGAAAATACAAATAAAAATACAAAGTTATTTTAAGCTTGTTTATCTTTACAAAGATTCTTTAAAAAAGATAAATCAAAATACATAGATAAAGATAAATTATATTTTGAGCATATAAATACATAATGTGAGTATTGCTAGAAAAAATAATTTAGCAAAATTTGTAAAAAATGTTTCTTGACATTTTTCTGTGATTAATGTTTTTAATTGTATCATAAATCAAGTTATAAAAAGAATCATAATTACTTTTCATTGTAATAAGAAAAAAAAGTAATATATATTTTTCATATTTATAATATTTTGATAGCTTTAAGATTATACACCTTAATAAATTTAAAACTTAATTTAATAAATCAAAGACTTTATTACAGAAGAAAAATTCAATAAATTATTATATTAATTATAAATCATAGATACTTATGCAAAGGGAATCATCAAATTTGATTTATTAGATAAAATGCTCAAAAATGAATAATCTATATAAACATCTGAAGCCCAATAAATCATTCATCTTATCTAAATAAAATTCATTATTTCATAAGCAGATGCAGAAATAAGATTTGGAGATAAAATCGAATATATGGAAAAAAATAAAGATTATTTCGATTATTAAGATTTTATTTCTTAAATTAAATGAATATTTTAATAATTTAAAATAATTAGAATTATATTTTAAAAATATTTTATAATAATACTTTTATTTTATAATTACGGTATAAATATGATATAATGCTATTGAAAATAAAATGATTAAATAGAATATTCTGTAAAAAGAAATGATCTGTCCAAAATGTGAAGAATCTTTTAATTTATAAGAAAAACTTTCAATAGTTTTAAGTTGTGGAGATAATATATGCTAGAAGTGCTGCAAAAAAGAAGGGAATCATTAAAAAATGATTTTAAATTGTCCATATTGCTAATCAAACATAAATTAATCTTTGTAAAATCTTATTCCTAATGAATAAATAGTAAAATAATTAAGAAAAAATTAAAAAATAATTTGTTCTATTCATGATAAATAAATAAGATTTCTATGTAAAAAAGACAAGAAATTTTATTGTGAAAAATGTTTATAAGAACATGAAATTGACTAAAATAATTTAATAGAAATTGATAATTAATAATTTGAAGATGATATGAATATAATAAAAAGACATTATATAGAATTGATAAATTTTTACTAAGAATAAGAGAAATTAATAGAAAATTAATTTGACGATGATCAAGTATTATCTGATAATATTTAATTAATAGTAAATATAATAAAAGACAGTGAAATTGATTTAGAAAAATTGTAAATTTTTAAATATATCTCAAATTAATAAGAAACAAAATAATAAATTATAATGAAAAATAATATATTATAATAATAAATAGAAAATTTGTAATAAAATTTGCCTTAAAAAGAACTAGACTAATTTAAAGAATAATATGATTTAAGAATATAAGAAATTTAAAATTGCTTATAGACTATTAATTAAATGAATTAAGTTTATTATATTTTATTTATAGATTAAACCATATGAAATAATTTAATTAAATAGTTCTTTAATAAACTATTAATATTTGAATAATTTAAAAAATTGGTTATAAGATGAGAATTTAAAACTTGATTAAATATATAAAGGGTCAATAGATGGATATAATGCAGATGGATTTCATTTAAAATGTTATGACAAAGGTAAGACAATAACTATAATATAATCTGAATACGGGTAAATTTTTGGTGGCTATGATGACTAATCATTTCATAATTATAGTGAAATTATTGAAGAAGGAAAAGAAAAAAGAAAATCTTTTTTATTTAGCTTCACTAAATAGTCAAAACATAATTGCATAGATTAAAAAGCTGTAATTTATGGAGATAATGATGAATTAATCAATTTTGGTGGAACCGATTTGGTCATTGCAAGTGATTGCAATATTAATAGTGATAGTATGTCTCAATTAGGCTATGATTATGAATTGCCTTTTGGAATCATTAAGAATTCTGAAGATGCTTAAAAATACTTAGCTGGATCTTTTTTCTTTAAAGTCATTGATATAGAAGTCTATAGAGTCTTAAATTGATTCATATTATATCAAATATCAATTATAATAATTATTTATCATAAATTTACTTTAAAATATAGGAATTTTTTTAAAATTTAAATTTCTGATATTTTGATACAAATTTATATTATAATTAAATTTAAGAAATATCAAACCAGACAAATCATTAAAATAATTACTGATAATTTAAAAAATTTAGACTATTAAATTTACTGATTGTATTTATAATATAAATAATATTCAATGTTTATAATTTAGAAATGAGTAATCAGAAATAATCAGGGATTAAGTAAATATTATAGAAAAATTAATAAAATAATGGA
>Ga0233399_1000894_pt1 | contig 10758 bp, 9 predicted proteins | sample 43DmetaG_FD_182698 | JGI IMG/M metagenome (GOLD analysis project Ga0233399, IMG submission 182698) | Seawater microbial communities from Monterey Bay, California, United States - 43D | ecosystem: Environmental > Aquatic > Marine > Coastal | place: USA: California | collected 2016-11-08 | reverse complement strand
ACACAAATCTCGGGGTGATGCCCGTTGTGCATACCGAAATTTTGGCCCGTGAACGACTTTTTATAAAACGCCTCTAATTGCTCCCAGCCATCCAGCTGGAAGTCGTAATCCCCCCCCACAAATGACGCCGTCGCATCGTGAGTAAAGACCGTTTTCAAGCCCTCTAGATTGCGTGTATCGAGAAATCGAAAATACCGAGCCTTGAGTTGTTTGATCAGTTCTATTGCTTCTAAGTCCAGCATACTCGCTCCTAGGCGTTAATATGTCGTGCAGCCTGATAGGCCATCGTCATGGCAGGGCCGAGCGTGGCGCCAGGGCCAGGGTAGGTAGGCAAAATGGCGGCAGAGCAGTTGCCAACGGCGAACAATCCGTCAAATACACCACCATCGGCCTTTTTGACGCGTGCTGACGTGTCGGTATCCAAACCACCCAAGGTGCCAAAATCACCTGCTTCGATACGCATGGCATAAAACGGTGCTTTAACAATCGGGGCTAGGCAAGGATTGGGTTTGATCGCCGGGTCCGCATAGTAACGATCGTAGGCGGAATCCCCTCGGCCGAAGTCCTCATCCGTTCCAGTCTCAGCATAGTGATTCATTTTTCCGATCGTCTCTTCCAAACCGTCAGCATCGATTCCCAACGCCTCTGCCAATTCTCGAATCGTGTTGGCCTTCGCGACAAATCCCTCGTCGAACCACTTTTTAGGAATCTGTGAATCAGGCTTCATGGTCTTGGTCATTAGGGGACCAACCATGAAGTTCTCTCTGAATGTCGCATCGAATACATGCCAAGCCGGTGCATTAGGGTGCGCTTCAGTATGCGTCTTAAATAGATCCTTTTGGAAAGCCATGTAGTTCTGAGATTCATTAGCGAAACGTTTGCCATCGCGGTTGACCACGCAGGATCCGGGAAAGGACTTCTCCATAATGGCCAGTCTTGGCGCCGGCTCATCTGGCACGCACAGCGTCGTTGTCCACCATGCGTCATTCATCAACCGGGTCTTCGCCCCAAGCTCGAGACCGGCAAGCAGTGCATCACCCTCATTGGCAGGGTTGCCCGCTGACCAAGTCGTGTTGGTGGGCGCAGGCAGGTATTGCTCACGCAGTGCCTGGTTCTTCTCAAAACCACCCGAGGCTAAAATAACCCCTTTCGCGGCCCGCACACGCTGTCGTTTGCCGTTGCAATCAATCACAGCGCCCATCACAGAGTCACCGTCGGCGATCAACTCCACCAGTTTTGTGTTGAACTCAAGGGGGATCTCACGCTTTAAAACCGACAGGTAAAGCCTTGCAACACCAGCCGAACCGCAGGCCAAGCGACGCGAAATGGGTGTTTTGAAGCGCCAGGGTATGTCACGCACGTAATCCCACATAAGTTTCGCTAATAACGTTTTCCAACCTGGGAGCTGCACCATCAGCAAGTGGGCCTCCACTTGCGTAAAGTGGATACGATTAAACATGCGCATCATGAAGTGCGTCCATGTCATATTTTTCCAATTTTCACCGAGCTCTGACGCCATAATGGGGGACGGTTCAAGCGAACGATGACCTTCTCTCGAACCTTCCACATTCGTGTAGTAATCAGGGTATTCCGCCAGGGACTCGTAGCGAACATCGGTTCGATCGTGGAGATATTTCAGCATCTCAGGTGCTTTTTGGAGATAGACGTCGATCATCTCCTCTGGCACGTCTTCACCAAAAAGCGTGTTCGTCAGGTAGGCCTTGGCATCTGCAGGGTTGTCCTCAGCACCGACCTCTTTCGCATAGTGGTTGTTAGGAATCCAAATACCCCCGCCAGAGGTCGCGCTTGTACCGCCCACCTTGTCTTGCTTCTCGATGATGAGAATATCTTTAGTACCCATCTCCCAGTTGCAGACAGCCGCCGTCAAACCGCCGTTTCCCGTTCCAACAACGAGTACGTCAACCTCTCGGTCCCAATTCATCTCGCTCATCTCATCTGCCCTCTTAAACCTATCTTTTCGCCTTTTGATGCGCTTCTTATTGTCGTGCCCGCGCTATGCCCTATCGACTGCGATAGACCTCACCCTAGGCATGCTGGCTCGACACAGAAACCACCTCGCCCGTCATATAACTCGAGTAATCCGAGGCTAAAAACATCATGACATTCGCTACTTCCCAAACTTCCGCCGCACGCCCAAACGCCTCACGAGACGCGAGGCGCTCTAACAGCTCGGGCGAAGACGTTTTACGGAGAAAGTCATGCATTGCAATGCTGGGCGACACCGCATTAACGCGAATGCCTGACTGGGCGGCTTCCATTGCTGAACAGCGTGTTAGCGCCATGACACCCGCTTTTGCTGCCGCGTAATGGCACTGCTCCTCCTGGGCCCGCCAACCGAGCACCGAGGCGTTATTCACAATGACGCCCTGGCCTCGTGGTTGCATCTCACGCAACATCGCGCGGGTCATCCGCATCGTGCCCGTTAGCGTGATGTCCAACACCCGCGACCACTCTTCATCGCTCATATCGACCAAGCGGCAAGAACCCCCTAGGCCCGCGTTGTTGATAAGCACATCGACGCCGGTCATTTCCGACTCCGCATAGGCTATCAGCGCTTGAACTTGGGTCTCGTCGGTAACGTCACACAGATGAGCACCGACCGAGCATTCGTCCGATATCGTAGCCAACGTGTCTCTCGCCTGCATGAGACGCCCCTCGTGAACATCGCTAATGACAACCGCACGCGCCCCCTCTTCCACGGCACGGGTCGCTGCAGAAAACCCAATACCTGCACCCGCAGCTGCCGTGATCAAGACAGACTTTCCTGCAAGGAGATTGTGCCCATCGACGTAGGCTGGAATCGTTCTACTCATAGTCAGTTCCCTGCATTATTTAGCTGATCCTCGAGGCTCTTTAGGCATCCCTAACGCGCGCTCTGCAATGAGGTTACGTTGAATCTGGTTCGTCCCACCGTAAATCGTGTCGGCCCGAGTAAATAGAAATAGCGACTGTAATTTGCTCAGCTCGTAGGGTGCGACATCGATTAACTCTGACTCTGGCCCGAGCACATCCATCGCAAGCTTTCCCAGGTTTCGATGCCAGCTTGACCAGTACAGCTTGTAGATCATCGCTTCTCGACTCAGACTGCCGTCCTCGCCCCCTGACAGCATGCGCATGCTGTTATAACGCATGGTCCGCAGCCCAATGTGGGCCTCAGCAATTCGCTGACGGATATCTGGGGCAGTTGCGGCACCGTTCTCTTTGGCGATGCGAATGATTTCATCGAGCTCAGTCTGAAACAGCATTTGCTGGCCAAGCGTCGAAACACCGCGCTCGAAGCCCAAAAGTCCCATAGCGACTTTCCAACCCTCGCCCGGTGCGCCCACAATATCGTCCGGACCGCACTCAGCCTCATCGAAATACACCTCGTTAAATTCTGCGGTTCCCGTCAGCTGTGTGATGGGTCTTATGGTCACGCCGGGCTGGTCGAGCGCCACCAAAAAGAAGCCAAGCCCATGATGGCGCTGGCTATCGCGCTCAATGCGCGCAAGAACAAAGACAAAATCCGACTCATGGGCCAGAGACGTCCATACTTTTTGTCCCGTGATTTGCCACTGACCTAGGGTTTCGTTGAAGACTGCGCGAGTTCTGATCGCAGCGAGATCTGACCCGGCACCGGGCTCCGAGTAGCCCTGACTCCAAAATGCCTCACCGTTTCGAATCGCTGGCAAATATTTGGCTTGCTGAGCTTCGCTCCCAAAAGCGAGCAACGTCGGCCCAGTGAGCGTATCCCCAATGTGTCCCATTCGACCGGGCCCACCCGCTCTGGCATATTCCTCGTGAAAAATGACTTGCTGCTCGATCGATGCAGCTCTACCACCCCACACCTCGGGCCAGCCAATACAAGTCCAGCGCCCTTCAGCAAGACGACGCTCCCAAGCCTTGCGCTCGTTTACGAAGTGATGCTCATCACCTGGTCCACCCCGGTAGCGGACCTGTGCAAATTCACCCTGAAGGTTATCGTTCAGCCAATCGGCGACTTCCTCGCGAAATTGCTCATCGGCTGCGGTAAAGCTCAGTTGCATGCCGTACCTCCGTCTAACAGCTGTCGAGCGATTGCCTCGCGCATCTCTGCGGGTCTCCCCAGGAAGCTCTCGGTGGCACGGGCTCGCTTGAAGTAAAGTTGTATGTCGTACTCCTGGGTGATGCCCACGCCACCGTGCATTTGAATACCGGTACCGGCGTTAAAGAACGCCGCTTCACTCGCACAGGAACTGGCCATAAAGGCTGCTTCTTGGAGCGCCTCAACACTGGCTTCACCCGCAAACCACGCATCGGCGACGCAGGCGGCGTAGTAAAGCAATGAGCGCGCGGACTCGACCTTGAGCATCATGTCAGCCGCTTTGTGCTTAATAGCTTGAAACGATGCGATCGTGCGATCGAATTGCGACCGCTCTTTCGTGTAGTCAACGCTGATATCGAGACTCGCCTGGGCTACGCCCACTTGGTCGGCGACCACTAAAATCCGGCTCAACGCTAATATCGGTTCGATCAACGCCTGTGCATCATCGGCGAGTAACTGCTCTACACTGACCGCCACATTCTCCAACCTTACGCTCGCCATTGCGCGCGTCTGATCCATAGTAGGCGTATGTGTCACAACAACACCGTCCTGCGACGGGTCAACAACCCACAACGAGTAGGCACCCGAGGCATCGACCGCGACCACTAACAACTTTGAGGCCGCAGCACCAAAGGGCACAAAACGTGCCGAACCTGACAGCAACGTGGTGTTGCTTTTATCGGTTGCCACGACACCGCAAGAGGACCAGCTCTCGCGCTGATCACTCATTGCCAAGCTGATGAGCTCGCCCGTCACGATAGAGGACAACAGTGCATCTCTCATTGCGCTTTGCGGACACAATAAAAGTGCAGCTGTACTTTGAGTAGTGGAGAATAGAGGCGCTGCGAGCAATGCTTCGCCAGCGGCCTCGAGTACAATGGCCATTTCCACCCAGCCCAGACCCAGTCCCTCGCATGCCTCGGGCGCAAGAATACCCTGCCAATACATGTCTTCGCAGATCTTACGCCAGAGTTGTGGGTCGTAAGTCTTCTCAGAAGTAGACGCAGTGCGAACGGCGGACGAGTCTGACTCGGCCGCTAAAAAGCCTTGGCTTGTGTCCTTGAGCATGCGCTGCTCATCGGTAAATGCGAACTTCAAAACAGCTCCTAACTGCCCCAGACTTGTTGGGGCGGTACGGCAGTAGACATTGCTTCGTCGAGCGCGTCACCCACATCAGCGGGTGCCCAACGAGCCCCTTTATCGACACCCCGAGTGCTTCGCCAGCCATCGGCAATAGCAATCCGGCCCCCCTCAGCCTCAATTACCTGACCCGTAACGCGACTTGACGCCTCAGAACATAGCCAGGTTACGACGGAGGACACATTTTCTGGTGCAAAATGATCAAAAGACCCATCCTCAGGGATGGCCATGCGCTCGGCCATAGCCGGCACAGCAGTGGTCATGCCCGTGCGAGCAACAGGGCATATCGCGTTCGCTGTAATTGAGTATCGGCCCAACTCCGCGGCTTGATTCAAAGTCAGCGCGGCAATGCCCGCCTTAGCGGCCGCATAATTCGACTGCCCTATAGACCCCTGCAGGCCCGCACCCGACGTTGTATTAACGATGCGCCCAGACACCGCGTTGCCCAGCTTCGTTTGATGGCGCCAGTACTGAACGGCGTGAGAAGCAATGCAAAAATGCCCTTTCAAGTGGACGGCAATGACCTGATCCCAATCTGCCTCTGAAAGCGACGCAAACATCCGATCACGGTTATTACCTGCGTTGTTGACGACCCCTGTCAGATCGCCGAAAGTTTCAATGGCTTGCGCCACTGCCATACCACTACTTTCGTAATCAGTAATGTCGGAGTCATTGACCACAGCCCGGCCGCCTGCCGAAATAATGTCGTCAACGACGGCTTGTGCCGCGTCATTATTAATGTCGTTAACAAGTACCGCAGCCCCTTCACTGGCAAGGACACGGGCATGCGCTGCACCCAAACCACCACCTGCACCGGTAACAATGACGACGCGTTGATCACAGATTCCCATAAAGCCTCCTAACTACGCCTGCGCTTCACAAGCGCTCAAGAATAGTTACATTCGCTTGACCACCGCCTTCACACATTGTCTGGAGGCCATAACGAACCTCGCGACGCTCCATTTCGTGCAACAAGGTCGTCATCAACTTGGTTCCTGTCGAACCTAAGGGGTGCCCCAAGGCAATCGCACCGCCGTTAACGTTCGTTTTTTCGTGTGCGTAATCGTGATCTTTCAGCCACGCCATCGGCACCGAAGCAAAGGCCTCATTGATCTCAACAAGGTCAATATCGTCAAGGGAGAAGCCTGATTTCTTCAGAGCATGCGTCGTCGCCGGAATAGGTGCCGTTAGCATCCAGATCGGATCATCTGCGCGGACTGACATGTGCGCGATCCGCGCCCTTGGCGTCAAGTTATAACGCTTAAGTGCCTCCTCCGATACGATCAGTACCGCCGAGGAACCGTCACAGGTCTGACTCGAAACAGCGGCTGTGATGGTGCCGCCTGGCGCTAAGGGTTCTAGCCCCGCCATAGCTTCCATTGATGTATTTCGAATCGTCTCGTCAAAACCAAGTCCGTCAAAAGGGATAATTTCTCGTTCGAAGTAACCCGAGTCAGTCGCGGCACGCGCACGGCGATGCGATTCAAGCGAAAACGCTTCCATTTCCTCGCGGGAAATGCCCCATTTATCCGCAATCATTTGTGCTGATTTGAACTGCGAGACCTCTTGTGTACCGTAACGCGCTACCCACCCTTCACTGCCGGTAAAGGGGCTATCAAAGCCGTAGGGTTGACCCGCGTACATGGCCGCGGAAATCGGTATAGACGACATAGTCTGCACACCACCGGCTACCACCACATCCATCGTCCCGGACATAACGGCCTGGGCTGCGAAATGCACGGCCTGCTGCGAGGAGCCACACTGACGATCAACCGTTGTGCCGGGCACAACGTCACTCAACCCTGCTGCCAACCAACAGGTGCGTGCGATATCACCGGCTAAAGGGCCAATGGTATCGAGACAACCAAATACGACATCGTCGTATTCGTCATCAGGAATTGAGTGCCGGTCTACGAGCGCCTTTAATATGAAACCGCCGAGGTCTGCACCATGAACTGTGGCGAGTGAGCCTCGACGCTTACCCGTGGGGGTCCTTATGGCATCAACAATGTAGGCTTCTGCACGCTGTCCCATTATTTTTCTCCGCTGTAAATGGTTGCTACGCCCTATTGCGCAACGTCTGTGAGTGATCCGCGCCCGAACGTAAATTCAGGTCCTAGCAGCGCATTTTTGCGCAGTAACCACTCGTGTATCCGATTGTTATGGAAACCTTCATCGCCCCACTCTCTGGCCAGTGCCCAAGCGCGCTTGGCCCAGATTTGGACGTCGCACTCCCAGGTGTACCCCATCGCACCATGCACTTGAATACAATGCCGAGATGCCATCAGTGCGGTTCTAGCTGAAGCTGACTTCGCGTGAGACACAGCAAAGTCGGCCCGCGTTGGCGACACACCAACGGTGTAAGCCGCTCGGTAGGTCACTGGCTTTGCGTACTCAATCTGAACCGCCACATCGGCAAGCAGGTGCTTTACCGCTTGGTTGGCACCAATGGCCTTACCAAACTGCTCCCGATCGCTTGTGTACTGAACACTCTGCGCGATCATCCCTTTCGACAACCCGACAAGCTGAGCGGCAGTGGCAAGGGCGCCCCTATTGAGCGTTGCCCGCTGCAAATTCGCGCCGGCATCACCGTCAGCCACCCGATACTGATTATCGGGTGTAAACGATACGGCGAATAGTCGTCGTGAGGGGTCTACACTTTTCTTCTCATCCAGTGTCACCGCCTCGCGCGGCATCAAATAAAGACTATTGCCGTCAGGCAATACGAACCAATCCGCACAGTCAGCGTAATTTATGTAAGGGTTAATCGAGTGCCCCACTGCCACCCTCGACTCGCCCGCAAGCACACCGTCAATGACACGCTGAACGTCTGAATTACCTAAGCCTTGATCAAGAATATCCACCAATAACGGTGTGGTGGTCATGACAGACTCAACCAACGGCTCGGGCAGCGCCACCTCACCACAGGCCTCAGCCAGCAAGATGAAATCGGCAGCTTGCAATCCAAGGCCCCCGAGTGCCTCGGGAACAAGCATGCTGTTCAACCCCAGGTCATGGGCCTGCTTCAAAAACGCATCGTCTACGCCACCATCAGCGGACCACCGTGCCCGAATCGAGTCAGCCGTCACCTCGCTTTTCAGCATAGTGGCGATGGCCTCTTGAAAATCGAGTTGGTCCTGAGTGAAAGTAAAGTTCATATCAGCTCCCTTACTTTCTCGGCATGCCAAGCACCCGCTCGGCAATAATATTACGTTGAATTTCATTGGTGCCCGCGTAAATCGGGCCCGACTGCGCAAACATGAATCCGTCGAGCCATGTACCGAGTTCCGCAAACTCTGCTGCAGTCTGAGGCTCTATCTCAGCCCGAGCACCTAACAGATTCATCGCTGTTTCATGAATGAGTAAGTCCATCTCAGACCAGAATATCTTGTTGCAACTTGCCTCCGCGCCGATGGAACCACCGGAGCATAGTTTCGACGCTGTCTGATAGGTCGACAGCGCATAAGCTTCCGCATCCATGTAACACTGAACAACGGCAGACTCGATCGACGGGTCGATAACATCAGAGCCATACTCTCGGTACAGTTGAACGAGTCGCTTTGATGCCTGCTGAAATCTAGCCGGACTGCGCAACATCAAACCTCGCTCAAAACCCGCGGTTGCCATAGCAATCCGCCACCCTTCACCCTCGCCACCCAGCAAATTAAATGCGGGGACACGAACGTCATCAAAAAAGATTTCCGCAAACCCCGGCAGTCCATTTAGTTGTTGAATTGGACGAACAGTCACACCCTCAGAATTGAGGGGGACCAGAATTTTCGATAGTCCATGGTGTCGCGATGATTCAGGGTCTGTCCGAAATAGACCAAAGACCCAGTCAGCATAAACTGCGCGCGTGGACCAAATCTTTTGCCCATTGATCACAAACTCGTCACCATCTCGATCAGCGCGACAACGAATCGCAGCCATATCGGACCCGGCGTTTGGCTCAGACCATCCCTGTGCCCATATTTCATCACCACTCGCCATAGCGGGGATAAAACGCGCTTTTTGTTCAGCCGTGCCGTATTCCATCAGTGTGGGTCCGAGCAAAAAGATTCCGTTTTGATTAACACGCAAAGGTGCCCCTGCTCGGTAGTACTCTTCCTCGAAGATCAGCCACTCGATGAGGTCACAGCCGCGGCCTCCATATTCCGTTGGCCAGGTCACCATTCCCCAGTTCCCCTCGGCAAGCGTGCGCTCCCACTCACGGTGCGCAGCGAAGCCCTCCGCTGTATCGAACGAGGGCAATCGCTCGGGGGGTACATTTTCCGATAGCCACGTGCGGACCTCACTGCGGAACGCTTGTTGCTCCCCTGTATACATCAACTCCATGAGATCAACTGTCCTCTGACTTGTTAGCTTTGGCCATGGCTTTCGCGTCGAACCCACCCAACTTGTCACCCGAAACGACATCGTTGTGAGCGTGCGCGAAATGGTGCCAGGCAAAGGCTGCCTCCATTCCCTGGCGCTTACCTTGAAGTTCTTCGACGTTATTAATGGCCTGCTTGGTGAGCGCAAGACCCAAGCGCGGCATACCGGCGATCTTGGTCGCCAAAGCCGTTACATCATCTGTCAGGGTGTCTCGCGAACTAATTTGATTCACCATACCCATCTGATACGCCCGCTCGGCACCCATTTTATTGCCAGTGAAGAGGAACTCTTTTGCGATCCGAGGGTTTAATTCATAAGGGTGAGCAAAATATTCAACGCCGGGGATACCCATCCTCACCACCGGATCTGAGAAATAGGCGTCGTCAGTCGCAACGATGAGGTCACAAACCCACGCCAACATCAGACCACCGGCTATGCAAGCACCTTGGACGGCAGCGATGGTCGGTTTGGGAATGTCTCGCCACCGGCGGCACATCCCCAAATACGCCTCCGCCTCACGAACATATAAATATTCACCGCCTGGCTTGTTCGCGTGGTCATACCAACTTGTTACGCGCTCTTGGCTTAAGTGCACATCACGTCCAGGTGTTCCAATATCGTGCCCTGCCGAGAAGTGCTTTCCCTCGCCTTTGAGCACAATCACCTTGACGTCATCGTCGGCCACGGCACGCATGAATGCGGCATCAAGCTCGTAAGTCATTCGTCCGTTCTGCGCGTTGTTGTACTTTGGCCGATTCATTGCGATCCAGGCGATCCCATCGGCCGCCTCGTAGGTAACAATATCGGTCTCTTCGACGTAGTCAGTATTTGCGTCTGTCATAGTGCTCTCTCCCATCAGGCGTTTCGAACGCCGGGCGGATTGTCTTTGAGTTGCTTTGCACGAAAATTCAATGGATCCAGCTCTGAAATAATCGCCAGCTGCTCATGCGTCGGTGCCGATGTTTCCGTCACGGTATCAGCTACGGCAAGCTCAAAGCCCGTATTGTCCTGTACTTCAGCTAACGGTACGCCTGGGTGCAGGCTAATGACGCGCATTTGTTTATTGGGCCCATTGAAATCCATCACGCACAAGTCGGTAATAACACGTCGAATATCGACATCGTCAAAACTATAGCCTCGTGGCAGGCGATCAGGGTTAT
>Ga0233399_1000885_pt1 | contig 10837 bp, 14 predicted proteins | sample 43DmetaG_FD_182698 | JGI IMG/M metagenome (GOLD analysis project Ga0233399, IMG submission 182698) | Seawater microbial communities from Monterey Bay, California, United States - 43D | ecosystem: Environmental > Aquatic > Marine > Coastal | place: USA: California | collected 2016-11-08 | reverse complement strand
TACCGTCAAATTAATATAAAAACCAATAAGAAAGTATCTATTCATATATTTGTTGCAATCACTATTTTCTTTTTCACTTTTTTAATCTTTTAATGTCACAATACGACTACATTATTACTGGATCTGGAGCATCAGGACTTATGCTTGCTTATAGAATGGCTAATGATTCTTTTTTCGATAATTCATCAATACTAATAATTGATAAAGAGAAAAAAAATTCTGACGATAGAACTTGGTGTTTTTGGGAAAATGGTGAGGGAGAATGGGATGAGCTACTGCATAAGTCTTGGGATAAAATATTATTTGAAAGTAATACATATAAAAATACTATTCCTCTTCAATCATACGCATACAAGATGCTAAGAAGTGGAGTTTTTTATGATAAATTATGGAATTTTATTAATACTAAAAATAATATTAGATTTATAGAGGATACAGTTGTCAATATTGAGGGCAGCGAAGATGGCGCTATAGTAGAAACCCTCAAAAGTAAATATTTTACTACCAAATTATTAAACAGTATTGATTTAAATAAAAAGTACACACTACAAAAAAAATACCCTGTACTATTACAACACTTTTGTGGTTGGTTTATAGAAACTGATAAAATTTCATTTGATGATTCTACAGCGACCTTTATGGACTTTACCGTTGATCAAAAAAGGAATACTAGGTTTATGTATGTTTTACCAATTTCGCCCAACAAAGCATTATTTGAATATACCTTGTTCTCAAAAGAAGTATTGACTAAAGAGGAATATGAGAGTGAGTTGCTAAAATATCTAGCTATTAAATCTATAACAGAATATACTATCACAGAAATAGAACAAGGTGTTATTCCTATGACCTCCTACAAATTCTGGGAACAAAATTCTAAAAACATATTGCATATAGGAACAGTTGGAGGATGGACAAAAGCAAGTACCGGATACACCTTTAAGAATACCTCTAAGAAAACTATACAACTTATAGCGTTTCTTAAAGCAGAAAATGACTTTACCCATTTCAGAAAAAAAACTAGATTTTGGTGGTATGATTTATTATTAATAGATGTTTTATCCTCTTACAATCATCTAGGTTCTAAATTATTCTCTACATTATTTAAAAGAAATTCATTAAAAAATGTTTTTAGATTTCTTGACGAAGAGACTATTTTTATTGAAGATTTAAGAATTATGTTATCAATGCCACCTTTGAGATTTATTACAGCTTTGTTTAGAAGAGTACTTAATTTTTAAAAATAAAACTTCTTACAGCTCATCCTAAAAAAAATACAACTCAGTATTTTATTCTTTAATTAGCTCTATTATCATCGCATATTTGTATCATACTTAACAAGTGCCAAGTTTGTTTGCACTAATTTATAAAACAAATAATGATAAAAATTTTAGCAACAATTTTAACTTCTGCTTTGATGATTACTGGATGTTTTTTAGCTTCAAAACAAAAAACTAAAGTAACAGTAGTTAACGCAACGACTGAAAAAGGAAAAGTATCTTTCGCATTGTTTGACGAAGTAACATTTATAAAAACACCTTTAGAAGCTAAATCTGAAAAATTATAGAGGGAAGAAGTTCTGTTACTTTTGAAAACATAGCACAAGGTGAATATTCTGTGATATGTTTTCATGATGAGAATAATAATGGAAAAATGGATTTCAACGAAAATGTGATACCCACAGAAGGTTATGATGCTTCCAACAACATACTAACTTTTGGACCACTATCCTATCTAGGTACAAAATTTACGTTAGCAGAGGAAGATTTAACTTTAGAAGTTAAGTTTTTCTAACTTTTATTTAATGTTTCAGAACTTTAACTAAATTTAACCAATAAAATATTTAATCTAACAAAATGAGAAACAATCAAATTTCTGGATTTAGAAGCTTAAAAAAAGATCTCATTATTTGTTTGCAAATGACAGTCTTATTTGGAATTATTTTCATTTTAATTTTCCAACAATTTAGCTCTAAAGGTATAGTATATTCATTTATAGTTTCTGGAATGTTTTCTTTTGGATTAGGTCTTGGTAATGGGTTTATCAATTATTATTTAAACACTAAATGGGATTGGATTTCTCAAACTAAACAAAGAGTTACTCTAGGAATTATAGGAACTATTTTATACACTGTACCTATAATTTTAGGGATAAATTATATTACTTGGTATGTGCTTGGCAATAAAGATCCTTCATTATTTTTAAAAGGTTCTAACTTGTATGCTCACTTCTTCTACATTATACTTTCTTTAGGGGTTGCAACATTTCAACATGCAAAGGATTTTATGATCAATTGGAAGCTTGCTATGACAAATGAAAGTACAAAACAAGAGATTGTAGCGAAAACAGAAACTGCAAAATTTGAATCTTTAAAAAGTCAGTTAGATCCCCATTTCCTGTTTAATAGCCTCAATGTATTAACTTCTTTAATAGGAGAAAACCCACATCAAGCAGAGAAATTTACTACAAAACTATCTAAAGTTTATAGGTATGTTTTGGAACAAAGAAATAAAGATCTTATCCCATTAATGCAAGAAATTAAATTTGCTAATACCTACATGGAATTACTTGGAATGCGATTTGAAGATGCAGTTAAGTTTGATATACCCTCATCAGTTAGTGATGAAAACCTAAAGATTGTTCCCCTTTCATTACAGTTACTTTTAGAGAATGCATTAAAGCACAATGTAGTCTCATCTTCTAAACCATTAACAGTTAGAATATATGAACAAGGTAGTTATTTAATCATCGAAAATAATATCAATCCAAAAGAAGCTATAGGTAAAGGAACTAGGGTAGGACTTCGAAATATAGCAGACAGATATGGATTGATTTCAGATAAAAATGTAATCATAGAAAATGATCATAAAATATTTAAAGTAAGTATTCCTCTATTAATAAAAACAAATAACACAATGTATTCAGAAAACCTAGAAAACAGTATATATATACTAGCAGTTGAACGAGTAGAAAAACTTAAAAAGTTTTACACAAGCTTAGCTTCTTTTGTTATAATAATGCCTTTTTTAATTTTCATAAACTTAAGCTTCATTCCCTATTTTCAATGGTTTTGGTTTCCATTATTTGGTTGGAGTATTGGTTTAGTTTCACAGTTGCTAGAGGCTAATAATTATAATGTTTTTCTGGGTAAGAATTGGGAAGAAAAAAAGATTAAAGAACTTATGAATAATTCAAAAGATAAATTGTAAAATATGGAAATAAAATATAATAAAGAGCTTCAATATTTAAATGCTCAGAAAAAAGTTAAAGAGATTAAGGGTTTTTATTCTCATGTAACTGTAATGTTTTTCTTACTTCCATTTCTGGTATTTATTAATTTGAAGTTATCGCCAGGTTATCATTGGTTTTGGTGGGCTATACTTGGAAACGTATTGGGATTATTTTTTCATTGGTTAAAGGTGTTAGGTTTATCATCTATTGGTTTTGGAAAAGACTGGGAGCGGAAGAAGATTGAAGAATACATGAGAAAAAATAAATAAAAAATAAAATGGAAAAAGAATATTTAAAAGAACAACAGTATTTAAATGCAAAAAAAAGAGTTAAAGAAATAAAAGGTTTTTATTCTCACTTATTGATATATGTATTAATAAATATCTTCATTAGCGGTATTATTATTTTTGGGTTAACTTATAGTGATAACAGTAGTTTATCAGAATCTTTCACAAATTTTGGCGTTTATTCTACCTGGTTATTTTGGGGGATAGGTGTTTTCTTTCATTGGATAAGTGTTTTCGGTTTTAAAAACTTATTTGGAAGTGCTTGGGAAGAAAAGAAAATTAAAGAATTGATGAGAAAAGATTATGAAAGAAATAGTAAAATACTTGATAAATAAAAAATGGAGATAGATAATAGAGAACTAGATAAAAGCTATTTAAGGGCTAAAAAAAGAGTTGAAAAATTAAAAAAATATTATAGTCATGTTAGTATTTATTTAATGGTAAACATTGTGCTATCATCATACAAAGTTTATAAAGATCTTGTAAGAGGAGATTCTTTTGAGGAAGCTATTTTTGAAGGAGATAATTTTTCTCTCTGGTTTTGGTGGGGTATTGCTATCGCTTTTCACACCTACAATACTTTTTCAGAAAACCTACTTTTTATGAATAAAAGTTGGGAAGATAAAAAGATCAAAGAATACATGAACGAAAAATAATTAATAGTTATATGAATGTTATTGTTATTGAAGATGAAAAACCTGCCGCAAGAAGATTAAAACGAATGCTGCAAAAACTTGATATAGAAGTTCAAGTCATGTTACATTCTGTAGAAGAGTCTTTGAACTGGTTTCAAACTAATGAAGAACCAGATTTAATATTTCTAGACATCCAACTATCTGACGGATTGTCTTTTGAAATTTTTGAGGAATTATCTATTCACAGCGCCATTATATTTACAACTGCTTACGATGAATACGCACTTAAAGCTTTTAAGTTAAACAGTATTGATTATTTGTTAAAACCTATAGATGAGGATGAATTAAAAAATGCAGTGGATAAATATCACAAACAGCTGCCTAAATCATCTAACCTTAAAGTTAATATGGATGATATTCGTAAACTCTTGATTAATCCAATAGATAGGAAATATAAGAAGAGATTTACCATTAAAATTGGACAGCATATTAAAATTATTCCAACAAATGAAATTGAATGTTTTTACAGTGAAAATAAATCAACATACATTTATTCTCAATCAAATAGAAATTATTTAATTGATAATTCATTAGAATATTGGCAAGATAAACTAGATCCAGAAAGTTTTTTTAGAGTTAGTAGAACTTTCATTATCCATGTTAGTGCAATTAAAGATATTGTTGCATATACTAATAGTAGACTAAGACTGGTGTTAAATTCCTTTTCAGAAGTAGAAATTATAGTTAGTAGAGAAAGAGTCAAGGAATTTAAAAAATGGATTGATAGATAGTAGTATTTAATATCTTTTAATTTGATTCTTTTTATATCTTTACAATTATCTTAATTCTTGTAATACTATGAGTGTAAATCTATCGTTTTAATAAAAGATTCTTAAAAATAAATAATGAAAAAAAATATCTATCATATTCTAATTTTATTTGCTATTGCAATATTTTTTAGTTGTTCTAACAGTGAGAAGTTTTCTATTGAAAAAGGAAAGGTGGGTTATTTAAACTCAACTACTTTAATTAATGAGCTTCCTGATATTTTTAAAAATGATTCTATTGTATCAAATTTAAGCGAAGGAGCACTGGGAGACAATTATTTTCAAGACGATGATGAGTATTTAATTTATAGTAAGAATGGGAAACACTTGTTAACTATAGTCCCAAAAGAACAGTTAGATTCTACCTCAACAATCAAAAGCATACAAATTTTTGACGATAGATTTCAAACAACAACTGGCTTAAATATTAGAACATCTTTTTCAGATTTAAGAGCAAACAATACAATTGATAAAATAGAATCATCTTTTTATTCCGCTACTTTATTTATTGATGAATTAAATGCAACTATAGCTATAGACAAGGAAGAATTAGGGTTGAAAGCATTTAGCAATCAAAAGGTTACCATAGAACAAATTCCTGATTTAGCTAAGATGAAATCATTCATTGTTTGGTTCTACTAAGATGTCTAGCAAATATATTATTCAAAATTCTCCATACATAGTACCTACAAATGATGGAAAACTTATTGAGGAACATTTTGGTAATTTAACTGATAAAAATTCTAAAATCAGTATTGCTCATATGGTTGCTCCACCTGGATGGAGCGAGCCTTTCCAAACTCCAAATTTTGAAGAATTTACTTACATTATTAAAGGAAAAAAACAATTCATTATAGATGGCGAAATAATTACTTTAGAGGCTGGGCAATCCATCAAAATTGAAAAAAATATACGGGTTCAATATTCAAATCCTTTTGAAGAAGAATGTGAATATATTGCTATTTGTCTTCCTGCATTTTCTGTTGATTTAGTAAATAGAGAAGAGTAGGTTTATTCTTTTTTTCTAGTTAAATAAAAAGGGAAATAAATTAGTAAGAAAAAAGGGATTACGATTAATTCAACTACAAAAATATATTGAGGCCATTCTCCAAAAACATCTAATAGTGTTGTTGCATCGGGTTTTCTGTTTGTATAAAAATAATTAGACCCTAGTAGGTGATTTATTAAAAACATTAAAACCATGTAAAATTGCATCCCAATAAATGATTTAAATACACTTTTTATAGTAGGTCTCATTTTGTATACAAATGTTGCATAAAACATAAATAAAACAAGTCCTGAATGAACAAACCAATATCTAAAAAAATTGAAGTTAAGGAAATTATAGTCTGATGGGGTAATTAAAGATTGTAGCGTTCCTGCTAGAATTAAAAAAAAGAAGATTTCATAATAGATATATTTTCTAGTGAAAGAAAGCACAGGAATAACTAATGCTAAAAAACTACATAAATGAAGCGGAAGATCTTCTTGATAATTGAAGTCTGGCTTGTAAATATTTAAGATTGATCCAAAAACAACTGTTAAACTTATAGAAGACGCAATAATATTACCTGTAAAAAATTGAATTTGTTCTGATTGTTTTTTTGCCCAATAAATTAAAGTAGTGCTTAAAGTTATTACAATAGCGCTAATTAGAATATGCTGTGCAGAGAAAGGAATAAAATCAGCATTTTCACTAAAGAAAAAATCATTCAATTGTAAGATATTTCTTACAAGGTATCACTTTTTTTTAATTATTTATTTTTGAGGCTAGTAATGTGTTTTTCAAAAGCATAGCTATAGTCATTGGACCTACACCTCCAGGAACAGGTGTAATAAATGACGCCTTTTTTGAAACTTCATCAAAAGCGACATCACCTAATAAGCGGTAACCATTTTTTTTACTAGAATCTTCAACTCTTGTAATACCAACATCAATAATTGTTACATTGTCTTTTACCATACTAGCTGTCAAAAATTCTGGAATACCCAAAGCAGCTATAATTATATCAGCTTTTAACGTGATTTCAGTTAAATTCTGAGTTCTACTATGAGTTATTGTAACTGTGGCATTTCCAACTTTTCTTTTTTGTGAAAGTAATATGCTCATTGGACTGCCCACTATATGACTTCTGCCAATTACTACTACATGTTTCCCAGACGTTTCTACATGATATCTTTCTAGTAATTCAAGAATACCATATGGAGTAGCAGAGATAAAAGTCGGTAAATTTAAAGCCATTTTACCCACATTAGTTGGATGAAAACCATCTACATCTTTGTTGGGGTCAACAGCCATTAAAATCTTTTGTTCGTCTATGTGTTTTGGTAATGGTAGTTGAACAATAAAACCATCTATTTCATTATTATTATTTAATTCTTCAATTTTAGATAATAATTCTTTTTCTGATGTATCACTAGAAAGTTCAACAAGTGTTGAATGAAAACCAACACGATTACAAGCTTTTACTTTGGCACCTACATATGTTCTACTAGCTCCATCATTTCCTACTATTATAGCAGCTAAATGAGGTGTTTTTCTACCATCTTTTTTAAGTTGCAGAACTTCTTGTGTAATTTCATCTTTTATATCAGATGATGTTTTTTTTCCGTCTAGTATAATCATTAGTTATATTTTCAATGGTTACTGCATGCCTTTCATCATTTGCATCATTTTTTTTCCACCGCCTCCTTGCATCATCTTCATCATCTTACTCATTTGATTGAACTGCTTCATTAATTGATTTACTTCTTGAACAGAAGTTCCAGAACCTTTAGCAATTCTCTTTTTTCTGCTTGCATTTATCGAACTAGGAGTGGACCTTTCTGAGGGAGTCATGGAATGAATTATTGCTTCAATACCTTTAAAGGCGTCATCGTCAATATCTACATCTTTCATAGCCTTCCCAGCCCCAGGTATCATACCAACCAAGTCCTTCATACTTCCCATTTTTTTGATTTGTTGAATTTGAGATAGGAAATCGTCAAAACCAAATTGATTTTTTGCAATCTTTTTTTGTAGTTTTCTGGCTTCGTTTTCATCATATTGTTCTTGTGCTCTTTCTACCAGAGAAATAACATCACCCATTCCCAATATTCGATCTGCCATTCTATCAGGATAAAATACATCAATGGCATCCATTTTTTCACCTGTTCCAATAAATTTAATCGGTTTATCTACTACAGATTTTATAGATAAGGCTGCACCTCCTCGTGTATCACCATCTAACTTAGTAAGAACAACACCATCAAAATTTAAGATGTCATTAAAAGCCTTGGCAGTATTTACAGCGTCTTGACCAGTCATAGAATCAACAACAAAGAGCGTTTCTTGAGGGGTTACAGCTTTATGGATGTTAGAAATTTCTGTCATCATAGCTTCATCTACAGCTAAACGTCCAGCAGTATCAATAATTACGACATTTTTACTAGAAGCTTTGGCGTGTTTAATTGCATTTAAAGATATTTCAACAGGATTTTTGTTTCCTTCTTCAGCATACACTTCAACATTTATTTGTTCACCAACTACTTGTAATTGGTTGATAGCTGCAGGTCTATAAACATCACAACCAACTAAAAGAACTTCTTTAGATTTTTTAGTCTTTAAAAAGTTAGCTAATTTTCCAGAAAAAGTGGTTTTACCAGATCCTTGCAAACCAGACATAAGAATTACTGTAGGGCTTCCTGCTAAATTAACACCCACTACATCACCACCCATTAAATCGGTTAATTCATCTTTAACCAATTTTATCATTAACTGCCCTGGATTTAGAGTTGTTAATACATTTTGACCTAAAGCTTTTTCTTGAACTCTTTTTGTAAAACTTTTAGCAATTTTAAAGTTTACATCGGCATCTAATAAAGCTCTTCGAACTTCTTTTAGAGTTTCTGCTACATTGACCTCTGTTATTTTACCGTGACCTTTAAGAGTGTGTAAGGCTTTATCTAATTTTTCACTTAAATTATTAAACATAAAATTTTGTAGATTTTAAGGAATAACAAATATATATAATACGTCTATTTTACTAAAGAAAAAGAGAGGTTAATCTTTCAACAGTAAAGATTGATGTAATTAGTAAGAATTAATTTTTTTGTACGAGTTAAATCCAAAATCTAAAATATATACATATGTTAAATAATACACTATATTTCTTACCAGAAATTAGTGCTCACATTCAATAAAAAATAAGAATCAAAATAAAATTTCACTTTGCTTAAAATTTTATTAAAATGCCTTAGACTAGTAATCAATTAAGTTAATAAATAAAAAAAGTAGGCTTTTTAAGTTTGGTATTCATAAATCTTATTGTACTTTTCGGTAATATTTAGGTGTAAATGAAGAAAAATATCACAATTAAAGAATTATCTAAAATTTTAGAAGTTTCAATTTCTACAGTTTCAAAAGCATTAAACGATAGTTATGAAATTAGTGATAGTACTAAAGAAAGAATTAAGGCAGCTGCAAAAACCTATAACTACAAACCTAATAAATTAGCAGTAAATTTAAAATCTGGTAAAACAAACACTATTGGAGTAGTTCTTCCTAGCATAAAAAACTTTTTTATGTCTAGAGTTCTTAGAGGTATAGATAGTGTTATCGCAAAATCTAACTATAATATCATTATTAGCATTACAAATGAATCTTTTGACAAAGAAGTTCAATCTGTACAAACGTTATCTAATGGTCTTGTAGATGCAATTATTATAGCAGTTTCTGAAGAAACACAGATAAAAAAAGATTTTTCACATTTAAGTAATTTAGTTGGTGACATTCCCTTACTAATGGTAGATCGAATAGTTAACTCTATAAATTGTGATAAAGTTTTAGTAGACGATTACAATGCTATTTTTAATGCAGTTAGTGATTTAATTTTTGAAGGGAAAAAAAGCATAGCACTAGTTTCTAGTATAAATAACTTAAATGTAGGTAAGTTAAGAACTAAAGGTTATTTAGCTGCTATACAAAACAAGCAAGAACCTATAGTTTTAGAGGGACAAGAAGGGTATATTGAAATTGAATTATCTAAGTTAATTGAATCCAATAAAATTGATGCAATAATGGCATTAGATCAAGAGTCTTCTTTAGCAGCATTTAGAATTGGAAAAGTCAAAAAAGTTTTAAATAATAAAAAAGTATCTATAATTGGTTATGCTAGTAGAGTAATTTCGGAGCATCTAACACCGAAGCTTACTACAATAGACCAACATGGTAAAAAAGTAGGGATAACTTCTGCAAAATTATTACTTAAAAGACTAGATTCATCAGAAAGTGAACCTGAATCTATAATAGTAAATTCAACTGTTCAGAAAAGATTTACCACTTAGTTTAGAATTGTAGTTATTCATATTGATTATTCTTTTACAAATTTCAATGCAACACCATTGATACAATGCCTTTCACCTGTGGTATTTTTTGGGCCGTCGTTAAAAGAATGTCCTAAATGACCTCCACAGGTTGCACATTTTAATTCTGTTCTAGCATACCCAATCTTATAATCCACATCTAATTCTACATTATTAGAAATTGCTCTATCAAATGAAGGCCACCCTGAACCAGAGTCAAATTTATAGTTAGAATCGTATAAAGGAGTATTACAAGCAGCACAAACATATAAACCATTCTCTTTATTGTAATTTAAAGGGCTTGTGAACGATCTTTCAGTTCCAGCTTCTCTCAGAACATAGTATTGCATACTCGTAAGTTGTTTTTTCCATTCAACTTCGGTTTTCATGATAGTATATATTTTATCTACCTTTTTTTTATTTTTCTGTGCACTTCCAGAGCAACTGATTAAAAAAATTAGATACAAAAATGGAATTAAATTTTTCATGAATGTTTTTTTATAAATTCTATACTCTT
>Ga0233399_1000881_pt1 | contig 10874 bp, 9 predicted proteins | sample 43DmetaG_FD_182698 | JGI IMG/M metagenome (GOLD analysis project Ga0233399, IMG submission 182698) | Seawater microbial communities from Monterey Bay, California, United States - 43D | ecosystem: Environmental > Aquatic > Marine > Coastal | place: USA: California | collected 2016-11-08 | reverse complement strand
TACAACGAAAAACGTGTGGATTTAAATGCACAAATTCGTGTAAGAACAGTTGACTTTAATGAAGATGGTGAATTAACAACTCAACTTATCGAAACCACAACAGGTCGTGTACTTTTCAACGAAAAAGTACCCGCTGCGGCAGGATATATTAATGAGGTTCTAACAAAAAAATCGTTAAGAGATATTATTCATGGCATTCTTAAAGCTACCTCTGTTCCAGAAACAGCAGCATTCCTTGACGAAATTAAATCCTTAGGGTATAATTTTGCATTCAAAGGAGGATTGTCATTTAGTTTAGGAGATATTATTATTCCGCCAGAAAAACATACAATGATCTCTGCTGCAAACAAGCAAGTCGATGGTATTATGGCAAACTATAATATGGGGCTTATTACTAATAACGAACGTTACAACCAAGTTATTGATATCTGGACCTCTACCAATGCGGAGCTTACAGAACTATCCATGAAGCGTATTAGAGAAGACCAACAAGGGTTTAACTCTGTATATATGATGCTTGATTCTGGAGCAAGGGGTTCTAAAGAACAAATTCGTCAATTGACTGGTATGCGTGGTTTGATGGCCAAGCCTAAAAAATCCAATGCAGGTGGTGGTGAAATTATTGAAAATCCTATTCTTTCTAACTTTAAGGAAGGACTATCGATTCTTGAATACTTTATTTCTACACACGGTGCACGTAAAGGTCTTGCCGATACGGCTCTAAAAACAGCAGATGCAGGGTATCTTACACGTCGTTTAGTAGATGTATCTCAAGATGTTATTGTGAATTCTGTTGATTGTGGTACACTAAGAGGTATTACAGTAAAAGCGTTAAAGAAAAACGAAGAAATTGTAGAAACTCTTGAAGAAAGAATCGTTGGACGTACCGCATTAAATGATGTTTACAATCCAATAACTGAAGAAATTATTGTAGCAGCTGGAGAACATATTTATGAGGCAGAAGCGAAGAAAATTCAAGAATCTCCACTGGAGTCTGTAGATGTACGTTCACCATTAACATGTGAAGCCAAAACAGGAATCTGTGCGAAGTGTTACGGACGTAACCTAGCAACAGGCAAAATGGTACAGCGAGGTGAAGCAGTAGGAGTTGTGGCAGCACAATCGATTGGTGAGCCAGGAACACAGTTAACATTACGTACGTTCCACGTTGGAGGTATTGCAGGAAACATTTCTGAAGAAAATAAATTAATTGTCAAATTTGATGGTATTGCAGAAATCGAAGATCTTAAAACCGTTAAAGGAAAAGATGCCGATGGAAATGAAACAGACATTGTAATCTCTAGAACTTCTGAAATTAAATTAGTTGACAAGAAAACAGGAATTACTCTCAGTACAAACAACATCCCTTACGGATCGTCAATTTTTGTAAAGAATGGTGACAAGATTAAAAAGGATACTGTTGTATGTCAATGGGATCCTTATAATGGGGTTATTATTTCTGAATTTTCAGGGAAAGTGCGTTACGAAAATATTGAACAAGGTGTTACATACCAAGTTGAAATTGATGAGCAAACAGGATTCCAAGAAAAAGTTATTTCTGAATCTAGAAACAAAAAATTAATTCCAACCTTACTAGTAGAAGATGCTAAAGGAAATCTTATAAGATCTTATAACTTACCATTAGGGGCCCACATTATGGTCGATGACGGTGAGAAGATTAGCTTAGGGAAAATTTTAGTAAAAATTCCACGTAAGTCTGCTAAGGCAGGGGATATTACAGGAGGTCTTCCTCGTGTAACAGAGCTTTTCGAAGCACGTAATCCTTCTAACCCAGCAGTTGTAAGTGAAATTGATGGTGTGGTTTCTTTTGGTAAAATCAAAAGAGGAAACCGTGAAATTATAATTGAATCTAAATTAGGGGATATTAAAAAATACCTTGTTAAATTATCAAATCAAATCTTAGTACAAGAGAATGATTTTGTAAAAGCAGGGATGCCTTTATCAGATGGCTCAATTACACCTAACGATATCTTAAATATCAAAGGCCCATCAGCGGTTCAACAATACCTAGTAAATGAAGTTCAAGAAGTTTACCGATTACAAGGGGTGAAAATCAACGACAAGCATTTTGAAGTTGTTGTAAGACAAATGATGCGTAAGGTAAGAATTAACGATTCTGGAGACACCATTTTCTTAGAAGATCAACTGGTACATACTTCTGATTTTATTACAGAAAATGATGAAATCTTTGGAAAGAAAGTCATTGAAAATGCAGGTGACTCTGAGAACCTTAAAGAAGGTCAAATCATTTCAGCACGTGTACTAAGAGATGAAAATTCGTTACTAAAACGCGAAGATAAAGCCTTAGTTGTTGCAAGAGATGCAAGCCCTGCAACTGCTACTCCGATCTTACAAGGAATCACTAGAGCTTCTCTACAGACTAAATCGTTCATCTCTGCGGCATCGTTCCAAGAAACTACAAAAGTTCTTAACGAAGCAGCTGTGAATGGTAAAGTTGATACTTTAGAAGGCTTAAAAGAAAATGTAATTGTTGGACATCGAATTCCAGCAGGTACAGGTCTTAGAGCTTATCAAAATATCATTGTAGGTTCGAGTGAAGAACTTGAAGAAATGACAGAAAAGAAAGTAGAATTAAATTTTAATTAAACCTTATGAGTACTCCAAAAGACCCATCAAAAAAAGGACAAATTAATATTGAGCTTGATGACAAGGTTGCAGAAGGCACCTACTCAAACCTAGCGATTATTAACCATTCTGTTTCTGAATTTGTAGTGGATTTTGTGAGTATCATGCCAGGGACGCCAAAAAGCAAAGTGAAGTCACGTATTATACTGACTCCACAACATGCAAAACGTCTTGCCAAAGCCTTACATGAAAATGTAAAACGCTTTGAACAAGCCCATGGCGAAATCAAAGATTACGAGCAACCTCCGGTTCCATTGAATTTTGGACCAACCGGTCAAGCTTAATTCTTATCAAATAAAAAAAATCTCACTGAAAAGTGAGATTTTTTTTGATTAAAAGCACTACAAGTTCGCACTAAGAATTTTTGAAATAAAAAAAAAGTACCTTTAATTTTAATAGAGTAATCGGAACTATCAGATTATAAAATTAAAACTCAGAAGTCAAATGAAATGTTATAGAAGGATATTTTTGTTCGGTCATTTGGAGTGTAAACACAGAATCTGCTAGGAACACCAACTGTCCTTGTTTGTCTTTCGCTAAAAAGCGCTGTTTCACACGTTTAAATTCCACAAATTCAGGGTGGTTTGTGCTTTCAGGTTCAATCCAACATGCTTTGTGTACGTTCAGATTTTCATAACTGCATTTAGCGCCATATTCGTGTTCCAATCGGTATTGAATCACCTCATATTGCAACGCACCTACGGTACCAATAACCTTTCGTCCATTGAGTTCCAAAGTAAAGAGTTGAGCAACACCTTCATCCATCAACTGATCAATCCCTTTGTAGAGTTGCTTGGATTTTAAAGGATCGGCATTATTAATATAACGGAAATGCTCTGGCGAAAAACTTGGTACACCTTTGTAGTTTAACTGTTCTCCCTCTGTCAGCGTATCTCCGATTTTAAAATTACCAGTATCGTGAAGACCCACAATATCACCAGGATAGGAAATGTCTACAATTTCTTTTTTTTCAGCAAAAAAGGCATTTGGGCTAGAGAACTTTAATTTTTTATTGTGGCGTACATGAAGGTAGGGGGTATTGCGTTTAAACTCTCCGGATACAATTTTAATAAATGCTAAACGGTCTCTGTGGTTAGGGTCCATATTGGCATGTATTTTAAACACAAATCCTGTAAATTTTTCCTCCTTTGGATCTACCAACCGTTCTTCACTGTGTTTTGGACGGGGTTGGGGTGCGATAGATACAAAACAATCCAACAACTCACGAACTCCAAAATTATTTAAAGCCGATCCAAAAAATACTGGTTGTAAATCGCCATTTGAATAGGCTTCCTTATCAAAATCGGGGTAAATACCTTCTACTAATTCTAGTTCTTCACGAAGGGTTTCAGCGGCAGTATCTCCAATAATTGTATTTAACTCGGGATCAGACACATCTGAAATTTTAATCGTTTCTTCGATATCACGTTTGCTGTCACCAGTAAATAAATTAATATTCTTTTCCCAGATGTTATAGATCCCTTTAAAATCATACCCCATTCCAATAGGGAAACTTAAGGGTGCTACCTTAAGGCTTAATTTTTGTTCGATTTCATCTAAGAGGTCAAACGCATCCTTTCCTTCACGGTCCATTTTGTTGATAAAAACAATGATGGGAATGTTACGCATTCGACAAACTTTTACCAATTTTTCGGTTTGTTCCTCAACTCCTTTAGCGACATCAATTACCACAATTACACTGTCAACAGCGGTAAGAGTTCGGAATGTATCTTCTGCAAAGTCTTTGTGACCTGGCGTATCCAAAATATTAATTTTGATCCCATTATACTCAAATGCCAAAACCGAGGTTGCTACCGAGATTCCACGCTGACGTTCAATTTCCATAAAGTCGCTTGTAGCACCTTTTTTGATTTTGTTGCTTTTTACGGCACCCGCTTCTTGAATTGCCCCTCCAAAAAGAAGTAATTTTTCAGTAAGGGTTGTTTTTCCAGCATCGGGGTGGGATACAATTCCAAAGGTACGGCGACGTTCTATTTCACTTAGAAATGACATAAAAATATAATTTTGGCAAAGATACCATTATTCCCTAAAAAATAGAGTAGGACGTTCCAAAGAAATAACGTTAAATTTCTACTAATTTAGCGTTGTTTTAATACACTGTTTGTGTGTCACTTTCAACGGCTTTAAGTGTTTTGGTATCAAAATAAAAGTCAATTTTACCGAGGTAGAGTCCATAACACCCTACTTGATTTACAAGTACAGATTTTCCAACCGCATTGGTTTCAACAGTGGGTTTGTCTAAAAAAGTATGGGTATGACCCCCGATAATCAAATCAATATCTTGGGTTGCTTTAGCCAATTTTATATCTGATATTTTAGAAGGCGTTTTTTTGTACTCATACCCTAGGTGCGACAGGCAAATGATTAAATCACAGCCTTCCTCAGTCTTTAAAACACGGCTCATGTCTTTTGCAATTTCAATAGGATCTAAATAGACCGTTTCTTTATAAGCGGCTTTGTTGACCAGCCCCTGAAGTTCAATACCCAATCCAAAAACTCCAATTTTTATCCCATCTTTTACAAACGTTTTGTAAGGTTTAACATGGGTGTCCATCACTGTATTTGTAAAATCATAATTCGCCGAAACAAAATCAAACTTGGCATGAGGAAGTTGTGCATATAATCCATTAATACCATTGTCAAAATCGTGGTTACCAATAGTAGCAACATCGTATTTTAACATACTCATTAATTTGAACTCTAGCTCACCGCCATAAAAGTTAAAGTAAGGAGTGCCTTGAAAAATATCACCAGCATCCAAGAGTAAGGTATTAGGGTTGTTTTTTCTTAACGTTTCCACAAGCGCTGCACGCCTTGCAACCCCACCTTTGTTAGCGTTACGTCCATCGTTTGGTCCAAAAGCCTCAATGTGACTGTGCACATCATTTGTATGAAGAATTGTAATTTTGGTTGCTGACGATGGCATACATGATGTTAACCCCAAACCACTTAAAGATATAAACGCGGTGGAAGCAGTTGTTTTTTGAATAAAAGTTCTACGTTTCATATGTTAGTTATCAAGTTTTATAAACCTTTGATCTCTCTTTGGTTTGAGGGTATCGTACTTTGTAAAATAATCGATGAGGACAGTTCTAATTTTATAATTCAGATCATAGAGTGTGTCACTTTTCTTTAAAAAATACATGCGATCACCTCCGTTATAGAGGTAATCATTTGTAGCGACATAATACGTTTTTTCTAGATTGATAGGCTTGCCGCCAACTCGAATTTTGTGGTAACTATTATCAGGGTTTAAAACCAACTCAAGCCCAGAAATGGGGTGTGCTTTTTTGGATGCTTCTAAATAGGATGTCATTTCCATAAGAACAGAACCTTTAAGCGGTACAACCACCACACTATTTTCAAACGGCATAAGACTGTAGGCCGATTTTGTAGTGACGTTTCCTTTTGGTAAAACAGATCGGATCCCACCATGATTTAACAATACAATGTCCAGGACATGTCCTGTACGGTTTTTAAAAATAGGGTTCGATAACTCAAAAACAGCATCTGCCATTAGGTTTCCTATTGCGGTATTATAGTCCCCATCTTTTTTGGAATAGGTGTCAATAGCATAACTCAATACCTCATTCATAGACTTGTCTAAATTTTCTTTATACGGAGCGATAAATTCTTCAATAACGTTGTCTGACGAAAGTTTATTGGATATGGAAATATTTTCGCCAGTAGAGTTTACAAGTTGTTTGGATTGATTACAAGATAAAAACAAGGAAATAAACCCAATAATTAGAACGTATTTATACATCATTTATATTACATTTGTAGTAGTCAATAAAGGTAAATGTTTTTTAAACAACTTCGAACCCAATCGCTTCAAAAAAATATTACTTCAATTCTGAAGTCTCGAACTAAGGATTTTAAAAGTAATAAAGTCAATTCTATTGGTGTTATTTTTGATTATAATTCCTACCATAACTATGATTTTTTTAGAAACCTCATTAGAGACATAGGAATTAATGACAATAAAATTCGTTTTATTGCGATGGTCGATTTAGAAAAAAACAAGCCCAATAGCTGGGATTCCTTTTTTAGCTTAGATAATTTCGATTGGTTAGGTCGCCCGAAAAGCTATGAAATTGATGAATTTGTAGAACAACAGTTTGACATTTTAATTAGTTATTATAAACCCAACAAATTAGAACTTAATTTAGTTACAGCACGATCTAAAGCAAATTTTAAAATTGGGATTACAAACGAAGATGCGCGATTACACGATTTAACAATCGATATAGAACCCAAAAACACAGACGTTTTTAAACTCGAATTAATTAAATATTTAACCCAACTTAACAGGTTATAAAATGAAAGCATTAATTGGGACTGGAGTTGCCCTAATCACTCCATTTAAGTCAGATTTAAGTGTAGACCACCAAGCATTAGCAGCAGTGGTAGAATTTAACATTACAAATGGCGTAGACTATTTAGTCATCAGTGGAACCACAGGAGAAAGTGCAACCATCACTGCAAAGGAGAAAAAAGAAATTACAGCTACAGTTATCCAAGCTAATAATGGGCGCGTGCCCTTAGTTATTGGGATCGGTGGAAACAATACCAAAGCGGTTGTGGAGGAATTACAGTCCACAGATTTATCGCCATTTGCAGCTATTTTATCTGTGGCTCCTTACTATAATAAGCCAACTCAGGAAGGATTTTATCAGCATTTTAAAGCTATCGCAGAAGCCTCTTCTAAACCCATTATTCTATACAATGTTCCTGGTCGAACAGCAAAAAACGTTGAGCCCTCTACAGTTTTGCGACTCGCTAACGACTTTGAGTCTATTGTTGCTGTGAAAGAAGCTGGAAACAATATAGATCAATATTTAGAACTTATTAAAAACAAGCCAACTGATTTCTTGGTGATTTCAGGAGATGATGATTTGGTATTGGGGGTTACCTTAGCGGGTGGGTCTGGAGTAATTTCGGTCATTGGTCAGGCCTTTCCAAAAGAATTTTCAAAAATGATTCAATTAGGATTAGAAGGAAATGCGGAAGATGCTCTTAAGTTAGAAGCACGTTTAATGCCAATTATTAACTTAATCTTTGAAGAAAACAATCCTGCCGGAATTAAAGCAGTTTTGAAAACAAAAGGCTATTGTAAAGACGCAGTGCGCTTGCCACTTGTCCCAGCAACGGCAGAGTTACAAGCTAAAATTGCAGCCTTTATTGCAGCATTTTAGTTAAATATTGTTTAAACGCTTAGTGCGAAAATTAAAACCTGTTACCTTAGCTAAAATAATAGTTTTTTAAATCCGTTATAAATCCGTAATTTTGCCCACATTCTTAAATACTATATGAAGAACTATATATACATCTTAATTATACTATTTTCATTGAACTCTTGTAGTGAATACCAGAGAGTTCTAAAAAATGAAGATATTGCTGCGAAGTTTAAATTAGGAACTGAACTTTATGAAAAAGGTAAGTTTGCTAAAGCAAACCGCATATTTGTGCAAATTGTCCCCAAGTATAGAGGAAAGCCACAAGCACAAAAATTAATGTATATGTATTGCAAAACATTTTACGAAACAAAAGACTATTACACTGCCAATTACCAAATGGAGCGTTTTGTAAGCGCATATCCCAAAAGTGAAAAAGTCCAAGAAATGGCATTTTTAGCCGCCAAAAGTTATTACGAATTATCTCCATTGTTTTCTAAAGACCAAATCGAAACCATAGATGCAATCGATAAACTTCAAGCGTTTATCAATACCTATCCCTTGTCAGAGTATATGGAGGAAGCAAGCACACTGGTAAGAGAACTAGATTATAAGCTAGAAAAAAAAGCGTTTAACATCGCTTTGCAATACAACAAAACTGGGCCTTATCATCGGGATTATAATTCCGCAATTACAGCCTTAGATAATTTTTTAATTGAATTCCCTGGCTCTTCTTTCAAAGAACAAGCCATGTTTTATAAATTTGACTCCGCTTACAAACTCGCCATGAATAGTGTGAAATGGAAACAAACAGAGCGTGTAGAAAGAGCATTGACCTTTTACGATTCGCTGTTGTATGTGTTTCCAGAAACTCAAAACAACGAAGAAATTCAGGCCATGTACCAAGCCCTAAAATCAATTCAAACTAATTCAACAACGACTAAAAGTTAATATTCATTATGGATTTAAAAAAAGTAAATGCACCCGTTAATACAGAAACATACGATCGAAATAAAGTAGATGCACCAACGGAAAATATCTACGAAGCGATCTCTGTAATTTCCCGAAGAGCTGAACAAATCAATACGGATATCAGAAGAGAATTGATAGACAAGCTAGAAGAATTTGCAACGTTTAACGACAGCTTAGAAGAAGTGTTTGAAAACAAAGAGCAAATTGAAGTCTCTAAGTTTTATGAGCGCCTTCCAAAACCCCACGCTTTAGCCGTTCAAGAATGGTTAAATGAGAAAATCTACTACCGTAGTGTAGAAGAGGACTCTGAAGAAAAATAAAAGATGTCTATTTTACGCGGTAAACATATTCTTTTAGGAATTACTGCCGGTATTGCTGCGTACAAAACAGCATCCCTTGTTAGATTATTCATCAAAGCTGGTGCCGAGGTTAAAGTTATAATGACACCAGCTGCGAAAGATTTTATCACTCCGCTTACACTCTCGACCCTTTCCAAAAACCCTGTAATTTCATCGTTTACAGAAGAAACTGATGAAAATGCCGTTTGGAATAACCATGTCGAATTGGGATTGTGGGCCGACTTATTCCTTGTTGCTCCAGTAACCGCAAACACCCTTTCTAAGATGGCAGCTGGAACCAGCGACAACTTTCTGATAGCAACCTATCTGTCTGCCAAATGCCCTGTATATTTTGCACCTGCTATGGATTTGGATATGTACAAACATCCTTCCACAAAAGCGTCATTAGAAACCCTCCAATCTTTTGGAAATATCATGATTCCAGCAACGTCTGGAGAACTGGCAAGCGGCTTGGTAGGGGAAGGAAGAATGGCAGAGCCAGAAGCTATACTAAAACATATAGAGGCGCATCATTTAGAATCGACGCCATTGTATGGGAAAACGGTATTGATAACTGCAGGTCCTACCTATGAAGCCATTGACCCCGTTCGATTCATTGGCAATCATTCGAGTGGACTCATGGGGTTTGAAATTGCAAATCATGCGGCACAACTCGGAGCTGAAGTCTTGTTTATTACAGGTCCTACTCATTATAAAGCACACCATTCTCATATCAAAACCATTCCAGTAGTAAGTGCGGATGAAATGTACACCCAAGTACATCTCCATTTTAAATCTGTTGACATAGCGATCCTTTCTGCTGCGGTAGCAGATTATAAACCAAAAAACCAAGCCACATCCAAAATAAAAAAGGACGTATCAGCGTTATCCCTAGAATTGCAAAAAACAAAAGATATTTTGGCATCCCTTGGAGCGATTAAATCCCACCAACTTCTTGTTGGATTCGCCTTAGAAACAAATGATGAGGTTGCCAATGCGATAAAAAAGTTAAAATCTAAAAATTTAGATTTAATTGTCTTAAATTCGTTAAATGATGAAGGTGCTGGATTTGGAGGAACCACCAATAAAATTACCCTTATTGATAAAAATTTAGTCCAAACCGAATTTCCTTTAAAATCAAAAGCTGATGTGGCAATTGATATTATGAACGAACTTTTAAAACAAATCAATGCGTAAATTTATACTTTTAGTTGTTATTTTAACTTCAATATATGGAAGTGCGCAAGAGCTAAATTGTGCAGTCGTAGTCAACGCACAACAAACCGGTAATGAAAATGTTCAGGTATTTAAAACCTTAGAAAAACAGCTCACGGAATTTGTAAATAACACTCGTTGGACAGAGAAAACATTTAAAACACATGAACGCATAGAATGCAGCATGGTCATTACTATCCTGGATTATAAATCCGATACCTTTCAAGCGTCCATTCAAATTCAATCAACGCGTCCTGTTCATAATTCATCCTATACAAGTTCAGTTTACAATTTTAATGACAAAGACTTCACGTTCAAATATTTAGAATATCAAAACCTTAATTTTAGTGCCAATCAATTTGAGTCCAATTTAGTATCTGTGATTGCATTTCATGCCTATATGATTCTCGGAATGGATGCTGATACATTTGAGCTTAATGGGGGAGACGTGTACTACAAACAAGCGCGCGACATGGTTAACTTC
>Ga0233399_1000878_pt1 | contig 10898 bp, 7 predicted proteins | sample 43DmetaG_FD_182698 | JGI IMG/M metagenome (GOLD analysis project Ga0233399, IMG submission 182698) | Seawater microbial communities from Monterey Bay, California, United States - 43D | ecosystem: Environmental > Aquatic > Marine > Coastal | place: USA: California | collected 2016-11-08 | reverse complement strand
TGGCAAGGTCTTCAATGCCTCGGAGACAACGGCGCGGTCAAAAATTTGACCTAATCCCAGTCGGAACACCCAAGGCATAAAATCACCCGCATTAAATTCTTTTTTGTTCACGCTAAGGCGAGCCATCCCCTCAAGATGGAGTACGGATTCATCTTTTCTGAGTACGGGGAACCACGCCAAACTTAACCCGCCGCTCTGTAATGCGTCGGCTAGGTTGTCCTGCCAAAATTTCTGATTCGCGCGGCTAGAATCGACTTGCGCGAGGCGCTGAGCTGGAACAATGGGCGCTCCTGCCTGCAGCTCCGATTGTGCAAGTGCACTATCCATTGACGACAGCAGTTCACCGGTGTTGTCGCCTAATTCGTAGTCAATACACGTGGCCGCAACGGTGTGCCGGTTGTCTATATTATGGGCCACTAAGACTCCCTTGACTCTGCGTTGCATCGCATCCGCTAGGTTTTTGGCATTTCTCTCATTCGTTGCTACGGCACAGATATCCGCTCCATTGAGCCTACCTACGGAGCAATAGCTGCCATAGCATTGATCTTCAGAAAGTTGATTAAGCGCATCCCCCACGTCTTGGAGCAGGTTGTCAATTAGGTCACGACCATAGTCTCGATTCATTTCGGAGAGATTTAATAGGCGTATCAGCGCAACAGAACCAATAGATTGCTCATTCTCGCGGCTCAGGAGCGCACTAAACTGATCGATAAACGTCTCACGATTGAGTAACCCCGTGACCTCATCAAAGTCATGAGATGCTTTTTTCTCGCTCAGCAGCGCCGCCTCATTCGACAGCATGGACTGAATGCGTTCTGACAGCTCGTTCATCGATCGTGCGACATCCGCAAACTCAGTGGTCTGTGGAATCGCAATTTTGGTGAAGCGCCGCTCACCAATGCCCTTTGCTTGAACGACAACTTCGCGTAGCGGGTCGAGTAACTTTTGCAGTGCCCAAAATCCAGTGATGCTTGCAGCTGCGAAGAGAGCGAGAACTCCCCAGAAGGTTTTAATCGCCAGACTCCAGAGCTCATCGTAGGCATTTGCTTCGTAGGGAATCCCAGTAAGCTCCCAGGTAACCCAATCCTGTTGAACCGGTTGCGTCACCGATTTCCCAGCGGAGGCGATATCAATTTCGATAGCATTGACGAACCAGCTTGGCGCTGTTGGGGGGGTCGGCGTATTAACTTGAATGCAGCGTTGAGAGCCGGTCTCATCAAGCAGCTCTATAGACCGAAACTCGAGGGTGTCGGGAATGCTGGCTAAAAGTGTGCATGATTGATCGAGGTCTGTACCGGCGCTCAGATCTAGCAGTGATAACGCTCTCGCGAGTGATCCCACTGAATTTTCGGCCTGTACGATAAGCCTGTCTTCAAAGCTCGATACGGTCCACTGACTAACAATGACGGTGGTGAACCCGAGTACCGCCACTAACAAAACCAGCGTGTACCGCATTAGTCGACTAAACAATGACATTGTGTCCTCCTCCATTAGAGCACTATCCCTTCTCTTTCTGACCGTGCAATCATTTGTCGCCATTGCGAGATCCTAGACGAGGGTGATGCACTCGTTGAGGCCCTCGAATTTCCCAACCACAGCTCTTCGCTATTAAAACTAAATATGGGCTGTAGGTCCCTTCGTTGCGATGCAGGCAAAATTCTTGGATTCGCGTTGTCAAGAATTAGAGGGGTGGTATTTGGATTGGCGTACCAAGCTAGAACCATGTGCGCTTGCGAGCGAGTATTTGTGACTTTGAGTTGCACGTACGTGAGCCTGAGTTGTTCAGCGGGAACGCCTAAGTGCCGCAGTGTTGCGTATTTGGCAATGGTAAAGTCCTCGCAATCGCCCGTCCCGCGCCCAAGCGTCTCAGCTGGGGTCGCCCAGAAGTCTTCCGTGCCATAAATTTCGAGATCAGTCTTCCAGCGAACCCGCCGATTAAAAAATTGATTTACAGCCGCCAGTTGTTCTTGAACTGTGAGACCGCCGAGCGTTGTTACATTCTCTTGCCACGCAATTCCTCGAGCCTCTGCTTGAGCGCCATATTGCGTTGAAAGGGTGGCTAAAATCGTTACAAAGTCGAGTCTGCTTTCGTCGCTCAAAAGAGCGTTAGCGGCAATTGTGACAAGGACTAAGATCCCCCCACGACTAAACCTCACGGTGCTTTTAACCCATTTTGGGACGCGAGTCTCAGTTTGACCCATATGTGCCTCTAGCCTTACCTAGTAGTGCGCAATTTAGCCAGGGTAACCATAGCGTCAGAGTAGGGCTCGGGCTACTATTTTATTCTCGTTTTCCAGCCTACTAAGGGTCTTCGTGCAAAACAAAAAACTCATCATCTCGTTTGCGTTTTTAACTTTTTCGAGCGGAGCTTTTTCTGCCATTCAGACTTACGGGCAGGCCCTTGAACTTGCACTTGAAAACAATCCAGCGTTGGCGAGAACCTACTTCGACTTTGCGGCATCTCGAGAGCGAGTGGCGGTTGTTGAGGGAGAGCTTAAGCCATCGCTCGATATTCAAGCCGTTAGGGGGCGGGAGGATCGCAAAACGCCTACAAATGACTTTGGCATGTACAACAAGAGCGATGTGAGCTTTACGGCAACGCAACTGCTATTCGATGGATTCCAAACGTTAGATCGGGTGAAGGCGGCTGATTTTGAGGCCCGCCGTGATCTCCAGGGTCACATTCGTGCGTCAGAAAGTGCGGCGCTTGAGGTGACCAAAGCATATTTGTCGGTTGCACTTTTTCAGCGGTTGAAAGACTTTGCGGACCAAAATTATTACGTTCATCGACAGGTGGAGAGTCGCGTTTCTGATCGTGTAAGTGGGGGTGTCAGTGCTGGAGTTGACCTCGAACAGGTAACGGCGCGCTTGGCTTTGGCGGAGTCCAACGTGTTAACAGAGGCCGCCAATCTACACGATACGAAAGCCGAGCTTCAGCGGTTGACGGGAGAGCGTGTTGCTAGCGAGAGACTCCCGTTTCCTGTTCTTCCCCCTGAATTAATAGGTGGATCCAGGACCGAAGTGTTGCGCCGGGCCTTGGACAACAGCCCTCGCGTTCGGCAGTCGACTGAAGAGATGTTAGCAGTCAGTGCTGAGCGGGACGCGGCGAGAGGTCCCTTTTTCCCCCGTATAGATTTGCGGTATCGCAATGAGCAGTCCACAAACCTGCAGGATGTGCGCGGCGACTTTGATACCGAAGCAATTGAGCTCGTTTTTAATTTCAATTTTTATAGGGGCGGGGCTGACGAAGCGCAACGTCGCGAGCGCAATCACCGCTACTACGCGGCGATGGAAGCGAGGAAGCAAGCCTGCTGGGATACGCGCCGTGAGGTATTGGTGGCTTACAATGACGCGCAGGTATTAGAGCGTCAAATTGAGTTTCTCAGTGCTCAGTTAGCCTCGCAGCGTCTTGCCCGTATTGCTTATGAAGACGAGTTTGATTTGGGTAGTCGAAGCCTGCTTGATTTGCTGGATAGCCAGAACGAGTTATTCGATACGCAGCGCGCCCTGATTCGGGCCGAAATAGGCCTGATTAGTGCCCGTGCTACAGCACTGGCAGAGGCGGGCTCGCTTCTGTCCGCATTTGGCGTTTCTATGACGCGTCCGGATGCTGCAGATTGGCAATGGGATCCCTCGTTGAGTGCTGCTTACGCGGAGTGCCCTAATGCCCCTACGGAGGGGGCTGATGTCGACTTTGAGGCAATCTATGACCGGTTACACGATTCCTTGGGATCATAAATACACCTCGGTACTCGTGGATTTCTCCTTTCAAACGGGGAGACTTAATGAGGTCTATGTTGGTCAGTTTCTAGGGAATCATGCATGAACTTGAAGTCCTTGTTTCTTAGAATTCTTTTGATCATGGGCAGCTTGTATTTGATAGCGACATTCGTCGTGATGTCCATCAATCTCAATTATTTCCAGGCGCAAAAGAGGCTTGTTGAGGCCAGCGAAAAATTCATTCTCCTGTCACGCGATAAGGAAGAGCTTTCACAGATACTCGCTCTCAATGAGCGGCTCCCGGATCGTCACCTCGATATCTTGGAAAAGCGTTCCTTGCCTCTGGATTGCTGTCAGCCCGAGTACGCCTTTTATCTTTCAGCTGTTTCTACCGCCACTGAGATCGATCGCTCCGACGTGGTTGCTTTTCGGGTATCAGAGTCGTGGGAGCAATTCCTGCGAGCTGCTGATCAGGCGTTAGTGAACGCTTCCAACGAGGTAGATCAGCTTCGTAGTTTTCGTGACAGCGTCGTTCCGACATCTGCCATTGCGCTCCTTATTCTTAGCCTGTTTTTGGCGTTTACTCTGATCAGTCGCCACTTGATATCGCCCCTAGAGTCGTTAACCGGCAACATAAGGCATTTGGTGAGGGGCGGTGAGCAAAAGCCTAGGGAGTTTTCTGCAGCTGTTTCTGAGCTGAGATTTTTACAGGAAGCTTTTGAGTCAGTTGTTAACGACTATCGGGGAAGCCTGAGGAGTCGAGGACAAAATGCGACCGAGATGTCGAAGACCTCCGATGCTTTGGAAGCGCAATTTCAAAAGTTGGTCGAACTCGCGGAACGGCCAGCTTTTATTTTGGACGCAAGTGGCGCGATTCGGACCTGGAACAAGCGGATGGTAACGCTGACGGGTGTCGCAAGATCTCAGTCTGCTCGGACGATTTTTAGCGAAGTATATTTAGATGGCCGATCTAAAATTAGTTTTGATGATGCGTTTCAAATCGCTAGGCGTGGTGGTAGACCCGATGAGCTTCGCTGTGAGCTCTTGTTAAAAGGGGGGCGGACAATCTTCTCGCAATTACAGTTAAGCCCTCAGATAGAGTCCATGCTCGGTGTTAACCGCGTATTGGTCATGGTTACATCGGACACGTATGCCAGGCACTTACCCACGGGGCAGGTACCTGAAGATAGTAGCAACACCCCGCCCGGGCCTGAGTCGCGCTTAATGTCCGAGCTCTCCTCATCGCTCCGGTGGCTTACTGCGACGGAGGCTAACTCGGTTGAAACCGAGACTGCCCGTCAGCATGCGGCCCTGATGGCGAGCATCAAGTGGATTGGATCTCGTGGCTACGAAGCGGAAAATTTGGAAATTAATCTAACGGAATTGGTGTCGCACTTTGCCAGTGTTTTTGAGCCCAAATTGCTAGATTTAGATTTAAAGGTAGCGATAGAGGTCAGGCTTGCACAAGAGCCTGTGCTGACGACGGGTAACGCGGGTGGTTTACTGGTGGTACTTGAGAAGCTTAGCGATAATGCATTGGAGGCAATACGGGAAAGTACACCCTCGTCAGCGCGCATCGCTATTAGTGCATCGTCAGATGACGACGCTACCGCACGTATCAGCATCAAAGACAATGGTGGCGGTGTCCGTCGGGGGGAGGATCGCTACCTTCTAGATCCGTTTTACACGACAAGGGCGGCACAAGGTCATCATGGCCTGGGGTTAACCCATAGCAGAGACCTCATTAAACAAATGTCCGGCGACCTGATCGTGATTAACGATATAGAGAAGGGAGAGTTCGAAATAGTTATCGAACTTCCTTTGTCCAGGGCATGAATATGAGCACGGCGAGAACACGTGTCGTCGCAGTGCTATGCGTATTAACCGGCGCGGCAATTTTCCTAGCACTGCCCCTGAAGTTGGGTTTTCTAGATTTGGGGATCTATCAATTACCCGTATTTTTATTGATCCGGTATGTCAGTGGGGCCCGACTCAGTCTCACCGCTTGCCTGGGGCTTGTCTTACTCTCCTCTGTCGCCGACTTACCTATCGGCGTTTACGTAGAAGCGGCCAGCTTCATCGTACTGGTCTTAGCTCTCGATAGCTTTGCGAATACGGGTAGAGCTGAGCATCGGTTAGTACTGGGTTTCTCCACTGTTTTACTCGCCTGCTTCCCTTTTTATACGTCAATGCTGGCCTTTTTAAGGGAAGAGACTACGTTACTCGCGGCCGCTCACGCAGCGACATTTGTCTTTTCTACTGTTTTCTCCCTCGTCGTTGCAGAGCTCATTTGGGCCTTATCAACCATCATATTTTCGGGTTATTTTCAGCGTATGGCGCGTCATGAGGTGGCTGATCGCGTGTCCATACGCTCATTAGGAACGGTGTTTATATCGGTCTTAGTCGCCGTGATATTTTTTGTTTTCCTTCAAATCTGGTCAGAGCGTTGGGAGGCCGTTTTGACGACCACCACGCGAGATTTGGTAGACCAAACAGCTCAACGCCAGCTGAGCAATGAACTTCATCGGTCGGAGCTGGAAATGCGCTCGGCGGGGAGCCGTTTCGGCGACCAGCCCGCTCCCTGGGTGTATTTGGGGGAGCGATATGTATTCCTCGGGCTCGATGTGAAGACTGAATCTGGTTCTATGGCCTCGCCTCGAGTCATAGCGAATGTAAGAGGCGCCGCCGCTGAACCCTTAATATCTCTGGTCGATGAGTACCTGGCAAAATTTGTTTATCGAGCGAGTATGGGTGCCGATTTTGCGCGCCTGAAATCCCCTCTTTTTCTCGACTTTGATGGAGAAAGTCTGCCGGTGTACTCGGACGTTTTAGGCGATCAAATACTCTTTGTTGTCGATACCGCAGCCTTGAGTGGTACGAGTATTATTGAGGCTCAGGTATCGGATATTGGCATTAGGAAAGTCAGCGCGTCAGATTTGATGGACGGTAATCTTGGTGTTGCGGCTACGCAAATTATTGATTCAAACTGGATGGGCGGCATATTGTGGAATAGCGTGTCCACTAACGACGGCGCCCTGTCGCGATTAGGTGGGCTCAACCGCGACACGATGTTATCGGTTCCCCTGTCACCGCAATTGGGCGCGCAGTTCGCACAGCAATTACCGAGCAGCGAAGTGCTGGTCCTCGATCTCAAGGTTTGGCCTCGGCTACAGGTCTTCTTTAGAGCCACCATGACCATGGCGCTCTTTCTTACGCTCAGCCTTCTTTTTACCTCAGTACTGACTATGCGCTTGGTAGGGCGTCTGATAAAGCCAGTCAACCGTCTGCTTGAGGGTTTGGAGGAGCTCAAGGTCATGCATGAGCGACTAGCAGAATCCCAAAGCCCCATCGAACCCATAGAGATCGAGTCAAAAGCGATCTCGTCCGAGCTCAATAGGCTCCAGGAGACGATTGTTTGGTTTTCTAAAGAGGTGGCGACGGCGGATCATCAGTTGCGATCAGCTGTCATTGGTTACGAGGCGCTGTTGAGTTCACTGCCTCTTGGCGTGATGGAAATCGACGCGGATTACGGGCTGCGTTTTCGAAATGAGGCGATGTCCTTAATAACAGGGGATAGCGCCGAGGCCTCCTTCAGACTTCGACAGCGTGCGGAATATTTATTCGAGCGAGGGGAAGTCATTGATGAGTATGCATTGGCTTTAGAGGGCCAGCCGCAGAAAAACCTCCTGCTCGCCATAACAAGCCGAAAAGACAATCAAGGTAGCGATTCAGGTTTCTGGTTGTTGGTTAACGACCTTACTAAACAAAAGGCGATGGACTCGCAGCTGCTCCAAACAGCCAAACTGGCAACGCTGGGTGAAATGTCCACGGGTATGGCACACGAGTTAAATCAACCACTCAATATTATAAAGCTTGCGGCAAATAACATGAGTAATAGTCTGGCAAAGGGCCGAGCGAGTAGCGAATCGATGATGAGTAGAATTCAACGAATCGACGCGGCTGTCGATCGTGCGGCCACCATTATCGATCACATGCGCGCTTTCGGTCGTGTGGCGGGTGAGGACTTCGCCCCTTTTGATGTGTCATCCTCCATCGCTGCTGCCTCAGACTTAGTGCGTGAGCCCATGGCGGCCAAGGGGATATTACTGTCCGCGGATATTGAGACGACGGCACGGGTTTTAGGGAATGCGATTCAATTTGAGCAAGTATTAATCAATATGATTAACAATGCCCGGGACGCCATTCTCGCCAATGGATCGAGCGGCACCATAGTGATCGAGCAGACGCTTGACGAAGGGCATGTGATCGTAACAATTCAGGACAGTGGTGGCGGTATTCCTGCAGATGCGCTCCCGCATATATTTGAGCCTTTTTACACCACTAAGCCAGTCGGCAAAGGCACAGGCCTGGGGGGCTCGATCAGCTACGGGATTGTTCAAGATATGCAGGGTAATATCTGGGCTGAAAACGTCGGTGGTGGTGCTAAGATTTCTATTCGACTGCCGCTCGTTTTAGGTGATGAAGAGCATGAGGTCGGGTCAAAAATATGAGCGCATTAAAGTTACTTGTTGTGGACGATGAGCCTGATATCCGGTGCGAATTACAGGATTTTGCTCAAGAACTGGGATTTGAGTGCCTTCTGGCTGCTAACGGACAGGAAGCCCTCTCGGTGTTTAAGGAAGACCCAGACGTCCACATCATCTTGTCCGACTTAACGATGCCGGGAATGACTGGGCTTGAGTTGTTGGAGCGCATCGTCCGAGATAGTGATACTAAAAATCGTATTCGGCGATTCGTCTTTATGACAGGTAATGGCGACACACGTGCTGTTATTGAGGCGATGCGGTTGGGCGCCTCTGAATTTATGCTTAAGCCCATGGATCTGGATCTCTTAGAGGATATCCTTGTTGATTCTCGGGAGTACGTGGTTTCAGAGCGCTTTAAACTACTCAATGACCAGGCGCGAGAAGCGGAGCTGGCGGCTAACGCAGTTGAAATAAGCTCACTCAATCGCGATATAAAAAAGGCGTACTCTGAGTCGTTGGCCTGTCTCGCGAGGGCGGCCGAGTACAAGGACCCTGAAACAGGGGCTCATATTCTGCGCATAGGTGCTTATGCAGCACGTTTGGCCGCTGAGCTCGGTTGGAATAAAGAGCAGTGCGATATGCTGAGGATGGCTGCGCCACTTCATGATGTGGGCAAAGTGGCAACACCCGATGCCATTTTACTCAAGAACGGACCTTTGACTGACGAAGAGTTTACGGTGATGCGGCAGCATCCGATATACGGGCATGAAGTTCTTTCAATGTCAGATTATCCGGTGATGGCGATGGCCGCGCGCATCGCTCTGAATCACCACGAGCGCTGGAATGGGGGTGGATACCCTAGAGGTTTAACCGGTAATGAAATTCCGATTGAAGCCTCGATAACGGCGCTTGTCGATGTTTATGATGCGCTAAGATCAGAGCGGCCTTACAAAGCAGCTATGACCCATGAGCAAGCAATGCAGGTTATTCTACAAGGGGATGGTCGGACCGCTCCGGAACATTTCAGGCCTGATGTTTTGAGAGCGTTTGAACAGGCGGATAAGGCCATGGATCATATTTTCGAGACGATGAAAGATTGATGGGCGTTAATGGCAGAGGGGGCAAATGAAAGCACTAATTGTTGAAGATAGCGCAACCCTCTGCGCTATTTATGAGGCCTACTTAGGTGGGCTTGGCTTGGATATTCATATAGCCACAACACTCGATGACGCTGTGGCAAGCTTAGAAAGTTTGACGCCAGATTTTATCTTGCTTGACATCGAATTGCCCGATGGCAATGGACTCGATTTGCTCGCATCCGCGGCGGCGCTGAACCCCGTGCCTGTCACGGTTGTTATGACCGGACACGGTACCGAATGGGCCCAGCGTGCGCTCGATAGCGGCGCAACTGACTTTCTTGCAAAGCCTTTTGATTCGATCCGCTTGCGGGTAACCGTTCAAAACGCTATGCGCCGCAAAGAGCTCAATGATCAAATCGACGTTTTGTCGCAAGTGCGCGATCAGCTGGGCGGTCTTATTGGGTCGTCGCCGCCAATGCGGGCGGTTTATGATGCCGTTGAGCGCATTGCAGCGGCTGACGGGACGGTGCTGATTCTGGGTGAGAGTGGCACAGGTAAGGAGCTTGCGGCGCGCGCAGTTCATGACCTCTCAGCGCGGGCTCCAGATCCCTTTATCGTCGTTGATTGTGCTGCAATTTCGGTCGCAAACTTTGAGAGAGAATTTTTTGGTGAAGACGCGCGCGAGGGCGGCACGGGTTGGGTTCACCGGGGACTGGTGTCGCGTGCAGAAGGTGGCAGTTTATTTTTAGATGAGGTCGCTGAACTCGATTACGCGGCTCAGTCATTGTTATTGCGGTTTATCGAGAGCGGCGTTTTCCGATCGCTTGGCGCTGGCGCGGAGGCGTCCGCCGATGTGCGGATCATCGCATCGTCTAATAGGGATTTATTAGAGGAAGTGAAAGCAGGGCGGTTACGAGAGGATTTATATTACCGCCTGCAAGTGTTGCCCATTCGATTGCCACCTTTACGTGAGCGCTTGAGCGATGTGCCGGAGCTCGCCTCAATCATGTTGAATCGACTTGCCGTCGAAACGGGAAGGTCACTAGAGCCCCTGTCGGGTGAAGCTGAGGCACGCCTTTTAAGTTATGCGTGGCCCGGCAACGTTCGGCAGTTAGAAAATATGTTGCGGTGGGTTGCCACGATGATGATTGGGCCGGAGATAGGAACCCATATTATTGATGAGGCTATCGCACAATTTGATAGTCAGTCAGAGGTGACAAGCGCCGTAGTCATTGATCCAGAGTCGTTGGACACCCGCGCTGGTGAAGTTAGACCACTTTGGCTGGTCGAAAAAGAGGCGATTCAGAATGCGATCGAGGTCAGCGATGGAAATATCAATCGCGCCGCAATTTTATTGGAGGTCGCGCCCTCCACAATCTACAGAAAAGTCCAAGCGTGGAAGGATGATTAGTAAAGACACGTCGTCTACTAATTCAACGTGAGGAGGATTACTCATGTATGGCGTTATCAACAAATCGTTACGTGACATGGTGACAGAGGGCCACGGTGAGGCTGTCTGGGGGCAGGTCCTTGCGAAGGCGGGTGTTCCCAGTGACAGCTTTCTTGCTATGCGCAGTTACGACGATGAAATTACGTTTCGGTTGGCCGTTGC
>Ga0233399_1000877_pt1 | contig 10921 bp, 9 predicted proteins | sample 43DmetaG_FD_182698 | JGI IMG/M metagenome (GOLD analysis project Ga0233399, IMG submission 182698) | Seawater microbial communities from Monterey Bay, California, United States - 43D | ecosystem: Environmental > Aquatic > Marine > Coastal | place: USA: California | collected 2016-11-08 | reverse complement strand
AGCACGTATCACAACAGCAGGCTGGAATACTAGCAACGGTGTTTTAACTCTAACACGTAATGATAATTCAACTGTAACAGTTGACTTAGATGACCGTTATGCAACAACAAGCGGAGCCCGTGCGTTGGCGGCATCGGCGTTATCAGTTTCTAATGATACCATCACACTAACTAAAGGTGACGGCACATCAGAATCAGTAACAGTTTCAGATGCTAACTCAGACAACTATCTAACTGGCGCTTCATTCAGTACTTCAAATGGTGTTCTAACACTAACACGTACAAATGGTGACGTAACAGTTGATTTAGATAGTCGTTACACAGACAACGGTTATGCAGACACTATGAACCAACATGTTCGTACAACTGATTCACCAAGTTTCGTGGCAGTTACAGCAGACGACTTCAACGGTACGGCGACATATGCAAAATATGCCGACCTTGCTGAAAGATATGCGGCAGACGCCCCATATGAAGAAGGTACTGTGTTAGTATTTGGTGGTGAAGCAGAAGTCACATCATCTCAAGGTTACGCATCTAATAAGATTGCAGGTGTTGTTTCAATTAAGCCAGCAGTAGCAATGAACAGTGAAGCAGGTAACTCACAAACTCACCCATATGTAGCACTACAAGGTCGTGTTCCAGTTAAAGTTGTAGGTCTAGTATCTAAAGGCGACATTCTTGTTGCATCGGATATCGTAGGTACTGCAACAGTTTGGAAAGAAACAGACACAGACCCACGTATGACTGCATACATCGGTATCGCTATCGAAGATAAGAACGTAGGCGGCACGGGTATGGTAGAAGTTAAAGTAGGTAAGTAATTACACTTTACTCTAAGTTATTTAAAGGGAGCAGAAATGCTCCCTTTTTTATTGCCTATTAGCAAAAGAATTTTTTGAGTGTGTTGTACAGGCTTGTACGAGTAGCAGATGTGTCTTCAGTTGTATTGTCATTAATCCATTCTGGGAATGCATGAAATAACTTTTTCCATTGTAGCATTTCATTATGCAAATCAACAATTTTTTTGATATATTCACTAGTATTAGAGAAGTTGAATTCTACCTTCAACTCATTGATGCGTTCCTTACATTCTTTTAAGTCTTCTAAATCTTTATCGATAGCAAGTAATATAGTTTCAAATTCTTGCGTATTTTTAAACTTTTCTATTAGAAACATATGATGTTTGTTCTTGGGTCTATCCTCATATAGGAACATGATTTCTTGCAAATCATAGTATAACGCCTTGACTGGATTGATACTCTCTCTGTATCTTTTAATAACCTCGGGAATAGCAAATTTGGTATCCTCAGTACATAGATTTTCGAGTACACTTGATGCCAAGAAGTTAATTCGTGTTCTGCTAGTTGTTAAGTTTTTTCTGGACTTTTCTCTAATCTTATCAATAACGATGTCTACTAATCGTTTTGTGTCTTTATCTAAGTTCTTTTTTAGATACTCAACATGTCCTGGAGTTGCAGATACAACAGAGGTACGTAGATTATCTGTAATCTTTCCAGTTTTCAGGAACTCTTTACAGTCACGTATAAATCGTTGTTTTTTGAAATCTATGATTTCGTTCATCTTATCTCCTAACACTAGTATTTACACTAATTAGAAGAAAATTATAGTGATACTATAATGTCCCTGACAATTTTGAGTTTGTTCTTTTTGAATAAAGTTCTACGTGTGCCGGGGTGAAGTGGCTTGGGTATATGGTGTCTATCTACCCATGTATACCCACCTGATTCGTTATTAAGTTTTGGTATAAATTCTTTGCTGACAATGATAACAAATGAATAATAACTAAAATTTTTGTCACGTGAATGATATTGGTCTAATGGATATATTCGTTCAATATCATTTATTCGGTCGATGTCTAATTCTTCTTCAATTTCTCTTAGTAATGCTTGTGCTATATTTTCTTTGTCTTCGACTTTCCCACCGAAGAAACCCCAATTTCTTGGTTGTGACCCTTCTTTTGTTCTTTGTTGTAGTAATAAACGTTTTGTATCTTTTGCTATGATACACGCCCCTGCCGCTCTAATCATTTATCTGCCTTATGGTGTTGTTGTGACTAATTCTAGTCTCCAGTAGCCGCTTTCATAAATTCCTTGGAATGTATCTGACCATTCGCCCTTTTCAAATTTAAACTGTTGCATAGTATATGTGTTCGTTACATACGCACGTAGTGAGTACTCACTTGCATCAAAACTTACAACCCATTCGCTACCATTGTATTCAATGATATCATTTTTAGATATTTCAATACCAAAGTGACTGCTACTTGTAGCATCAGTCAATGATAAGTATCTTTGTCCTGTGGCGACATTAGGTATTCCATTGAATCCCGGTCTTGCCGTAACAGCATCAATAATTCTATCTACTGAATTTACTGTATTTGTTGGCAATGTAGCAGTATCTACACTGAATGATAATAACTCCGCGTCACTTGTTGCGGATATTGTACCAATGACATCAGCATTTAAGTCTTCTATTTCGCCATGATATTTAAGTCTTAATCTGGACACACCATCGTCTAGTGTCCCATAATTTTCTAATACTGTGTCCCATGTTATATTATTGTCGTAGTTGCCATTTGCTAATGGTTGCAATGTAACGTTTCCATTTACATCTTCTCCTACTTTCAATGCATAGTTTTCAGGTGTTACGATAACACTTGATTGTTTTTCTAAATCTCTAAAGAATTCAAACGCATCAGGGTCATAATCTAATGTATCTAAATCAGTATAATTGTATATATTATGAATAATATTTCTAATAACATTTTGTCTTGTCACCTGTGCTGGAGGGTTAATCCAAATAGGTATTTGAAAAGTCAATGTTGCGATATCTATCTGGTCTTCGATTCCTGCAGGAATGCCCCGACTTGTCCATTGTATGTCAGTCATTTCTACAACTGTGATTGTTGTCCAATCTACGGGATTATCGTTGTGTTGTATTTCTAATGCTGGATTAAATAATACTAACATCTGTTCGAGTAATTGAAGTTTTTGGTCTGTATTAGAAGTCCATACATCAACCTGCATATTTAACAGATACGGTACTGGCATTAATCTTTTTACACTATATTTTTGTCCAGTTTCATTCGTATATTGTTTAGCAACCGGGTCATACTTTCTTTCGTTGACACTTACTGCATCATTAAAGAATGGTTCTTGTAAACGTTGCCTGTCTGGTATTAACCCTTGAACCCAACATGCAATAAATGGTGCAGAGTTAATAATATTTTCTGAATTCCCTTTTAGAATTGTTGAAGCCATACGAGACACATCTCCATATCTTGCTGGTACTCTGATATAATAGTCTGTAACGTTGTCGTTCATCTTCTTTCCTGTCTTTACAGAAAATCCACTAAACATTCTTACAAACTGTAATATATATCTTCTTATTTGTTCATCATAGAAATGTTCTTGGCTCATATTAATCCACCTTCGGTCTTACCGCTTTAGATAAGTTTACTTTTGATTTTATTTGTGTACCATCGTCAAGTATTACACTACCATCATTATTGATAAATTTGTGGTGTAAGTGATGCCCAACTTCCCATGCACCGTCATCGTCTTCTATCTTATACCATTTGTTATCTCTATATTGAAATAGTCTACTTGGAGTATAATCAGTACGTAAGAAATACGAATCTTCAGCAGGACTATCCGGAAATTGTGTCCCGTTTGCTACTGTGGCATAGTCTATATCTTCAGGATGGTCACCTTGTGTTGCGTAAACCATATTATTTGTTCTGTAATCCCAGTATTTTCCTGGAACATTTTCTTGTGCTTCATCTACAATTGCATCAGTTATTTGAAGTTCTTTGTTGTATGTTGACAAGATATTTTTCAAGTCATCTGCTTCTTCACCAGTACCAAGAATATCTGAGTACTCTTGTGTGTCCTGTAGTTGTTTACAACGAACACGCCAAATATGCGGCCACCAACCTGCATCAAATCCTTCAGCACCTTTAGTTGCTTCTTGTACGACCCAATATTGATTGACAGCATCACTATCTTCTTCTAGTAACATATCTTCTCTCATATGAGGCAGTTCGATTACATCACCAGTCATAATTTTACGACCTAGTTGATTGACCATCTCGTTCAAATGTAGAGTGAACACTTGTTGGTCATTACCTAAGAACATACCGAACTGTGATAATTCAAAGTCTTGGTCAGTTACAGTATATACACCTCTTAAATCGTAAATTTCAGTATCATACTTTCGGTCACGATTTTCCATAAACAATAAATCTTGTATTGCTGGTTGGGCAGGGTCATAATTAGGGTCAGTTTCGTCCTGAGACCCTAGATACTTGTGTATCAATAATGAAGTTCCGCCATGGTCAAAGTGTGCTTTGACTGTCTTATCAGCGAATTTGTAATCATTGCCCTTACGAGGGTTCCATAAACTTAATCTTGGCATAAAAATTTTCCTTGACTTATTACTGTATTTATCATATAATAGTACTTATCTATATTTAAGGATTTAAAATGAATGAAGGATATACAATAATACGTGGTATGTTGCCTAGTATGGTAACACATCAATTCAAATTATGGGCTATGAACCCAGAAAGATGTCATCGTGGGAACGCCGTAAACGGGAAATACTACAATAAACATCGAAAGGGAAGAGAATATGACTGTTGGTGGACAACTGCGCCTCCTGTCGAAATGTGGAGTCCTATAGTACAACAATTGCATACTTATATAAGTGCGCTATTCGAATCAGAAGATTGGGGCATTCATGGAGTAGATTGTATTACTACACGTCCTGGTAGTTCAAAGATTAGAGCGCACATTGATAGTCCTTATCGTTTTGATGAATATGCAACGTCAGAAGAAACATTGGGCGTCCAGGTAATTATACCCTTAGACCAGTTTACATTAGAAAATGGTGCAACATCATTTATACCTGGAAGTCATGCAGAAATGATTCATTACAAAGATATTGAAGAATTTCAGGAAATATATGATGAACGAATCAGAAATGAAGGAGTACAATTTTTGTCTCAACCTGGTGATGTATTGATGTATAATGGAAGAACGTTACACAGCACAATGCCAAATAATGCAGACACATTTCGTAGTGCATTGTTAATAAACGCTCTTTCCAAAGATATAATAGACAAGACAAATTTGCTTGATAAAAACACAGATAGAAAAAAAACTTGACAAATTGGTGCTTTTGTAGTTAAATATAAACAGTAACGACTATATACTTTTAAAATAGGAGACGAAATCCAATGGCGATTAAACTTGCTAAGAGAAAAAAATCAGCACAGCGTGGCTCAAAATATACAGATATATCGTATACTGGACCAGAACCTACATGGAAAGATGCAGACACATGGTCAGGCGAAAAATATTATAGAGAACGTAATCGCACAACTACGTTTTATGCATACTATTATAAATCAAAAGATTTTGTTGTTTGGGCAGTTGACTGGATGAAAGAAAACGGTTATACTAAAGAACAAATAAAAGCATATAAGTCAGCGGAAGATTGGCGTACAAAAAGTACAATAGCAAGTTATGCCAGAGCATTGATGAATGGTATGCCTGAAAATAATGAAGGTGTACCGGCATACTTAGATACATTGGCTGGGGTATCAGCAACATGTGTACGTGATGCAACTGATATAGTTAAAGAAGAAATCAATAAGATTATTGAAATCGGTGCAAAAATTTTAGAAGAAAAGAAAGAAGTAGAAGAAGTTGCAGTAAACAAATATAGACCATCTATTCAGCAGTTGTTACGTGACAAAGCGTTATCAATGACAGATGATATCGAAGAATTTATTGATAATTTTGATAACACTGCAAAAATGTTGAAAGAGTTTGACCCTTATAAACTACTAATAAGAGAGCAGGCAAAGGCAAATCATGCAAAGATTATTCTTAATCAGTATAAGCCAGTAGCAGACGAACTAGATGAATTACTGAATCCTCCCAAGCGGATGAATGAAAGACAAAAAGATTTCTATGAACAACTTAAAGAAGGTTATGCTTACCTGACTAAGCCTGAAATTAAGGTAATGTATAAGATGTACCTATCTATTGTTGAAGCATGTGATATGATTATCGCTAAAGCAAAAGCAACAAGAACACCGCGTAAGAAGAAACCAGTTAGTGCAGAAAAGCAAGTTGCAAAGTTTAAGTATATGAAGCAACATGTAGATACTAAGACAGTTAGTATGAATCCAGTAGAGATTGTAGGCGCACAAGCAGTTCTTGTGTATAATACAAAGAACAGAAAACTAGGTATTTACTATGCTAGTAATATTGACCCTAAAGGATTAGGTAGAGAAGGCTCTGGACTTAGTGTCAAGGGAACAACTATTCAAGGCTTTGATGAAAAGAATAGTGTGCATAAAACATTGCGTAAACCAGAAGAACAACTTTCTAAGTTTAAGAAAATTACCAAACGTTCATTGCAGAAAGAATTCGGAGCAATTAATTCTGTAGAGACTAAAATGAACGGCCGTTTTAATGATAACAGTTTAATAATTAAGGTTTTCTGATAAATAGTATTGTTGATGCACGACGGTGTATTGTTAATCTCAGGAGACATTATAATGGCAAAACAGACATTCTATTTTTTAGAAACAACATTCCCTCAGGCGGTAGCAGATGCTAACACTGATAAGACTGGTTATGAGATTTCTCGTAGTTATTTGTGGGAATATATCCAAGAAACTGATTCAAAATATGCAAAAGCAATTGAGGGCTTTGTATTTGATGAGGTTAGACACTACCCTTGGAACGGTAACAAAGCAGGTGTTCGTATTAGATTTATGAGCGAAAGACATTTCACTCAATATACTAAAATGGTTAAAGAATATAGAGCATGGGCAGAGGCAAATCGCGGCCTAGTATTTTCACATGAAGTTTCAGCAAACTTTGAATTGGGTGTTGAAGATACGCCTTATAAAGCAGACGATGAAACAGAAATCGCCCCTACTTCATACGAACGCAGATTTATTCAATTGTTTGAAGATATCGCAGAAACACGTGGGTTTAACGTATCGTAATATAAGTTGTTAAATTTAAATTAGTAGGCCCCTCTTTAAGAGGGGTTTACCATATCCATAATTTGTTTTTATGATAAATACAATATAATGGAGACTTTCAATGGCAAAAAATAGAAATAAAATAAAGAATGATGTAATCAACCAAGTCAGACTATTACTAGGTGATGGTATGATTGATATCGAACTAGACCCAGAACACTATGACCTGGCTATTGATATTGCTTTATCTAAAATTAGACAACGTTCAGAAAATGCAGTAGAGGAAGATTTCTATACAATTGAACTACAAGAAGAACAAGATGAATACTCTTTACCAGAAGAAATCATTGAAGTAAAGAAGATTTGGAATCGTGCATTTGGCCATGGCATATCTGCTGGTGTAGATATGGACCCATTTGAATTAGCATATGCTAACTCGTACTTCTTTATGAACAATCATCTAGGTGGTATTGCGACTTATGAACTATTTGCCGGATACAGAGAAACATTGAATAAGATTGCCGCAACTGAAATTAACTTCATATGGAATCCTAGTACACATAAACTTAAACTTCTTAGAAAGTTAAGAGCAAAAGAAACTGTACTTCTACATGTTCATTTAGAAAGACCTGATGATGTTCTTTTACAGGACAACTATCTTAAGTCTTGGTTACGTGATTATGCATTAGCATATTGTAAGAAAATGATTGGTGAAGCACGTTCTAAATTCTCTACATTACCGGGCGCACAGGGTGGTGTTTCGCTTAATGGCGATGTAATGAAACAAGAAGCAGATGCGGGTATTGAAAAACTTGAGAACGAATTAAAATTGTACTTAGATGGCTCAGCACCATTAGGATTTATTATCGGTTAATACTTGACACACTTGCATAACTATGCTATACTTCTTTTAGTTAAGTTATGATAAGGAAATCTCAGATGATTATTGGTATATGTGGACTCATTGGTTCTGGTAAAGGCACAGTTGCCGATATTTTAGTAGAAAAACATAACTTCATAAAACTTTCCTTCGCAGACAAACTCAAAGACGGTGTTGCAACTGTATTCGGCTGGGACCGTTCTATGTTAGAAGGCGACACAGTAGAGAGTAGAAAATGGCGTGAACAAGTTGATACGTTTTGGACTAAAGAAACGGGTCGTGAGATTACTCCCAGATTAGTTCTACAAGAGTTTGGCACTGACTGTATGCGTAATGGTTTTTATGACGGCATTTGGGTTAGTCTAGTCAAACAAGAAATAATTAACAATCCTGAAAATAAGTATATCGTTCCTGATGTACGATTTGCAAATGAGATAAGCATCATTAAAGATTTAGATGGTGAAGTTTGGAATGTCAGACGTGGTGATTTACCTGAATGGTGGGGAACTGCAATCTTAGATAATGCAACAGATTCAGACTTGATGAAAAGTAACTATCCCAATGTGCATCAAAGTGAATGGAGATGGATAGGAACTAATGATACTTTTAGTCATATTATCTATAACGATAGTGACCTACAGTCACTATATATCCAAGTTTCAAAGACGTTATCTATGTAGTTAACTTCCAAACACCTGTTTTTTCGTAAAATATGATAAATATTGTTAGCAATTCATATTTTAAACAAGGAGAACAGAATGCCTACATTAGTATCACCAGGTGTATCAGTAACAGTTGTAGATGAGTCACAATATGTGGCCGCAACACAAGGTACACTTCCATTATTAGTTATTGCTACGGCAAGTAACAAAGCAGACACTTCTGGTTCATCTATTGCTTCTGGCACAGTTCCAGCAAACGCTGGTGTGGCTTATCTAGTATCTTCACAAAGAGAATTAGTTGAAACTTTCGGAGAACCTAAGTTCTACGAAGTTGGCGGTTCAGTTGTGCAAGGCGCAGAGACAAGCGAATATGGTCTATTGGCTGCATATCAATATCTAGGTGTTTCAAACAACGCTTACGTTATTCGTGCAGATATCGACCTAGCAGAATTAGAAGCAACTACGACAGAACCTGCAGGTGTAATCACAAACGGCTCATATTGGCACAACACGTCAAAATCTAAATGGGGACTATTCAAATGGGATGGTTCAGCATGGGTTGACGCAAACGTATCAGTATTGACAGACGCACCAGGAACAGGAAACGTAGAGACATTAGACGGTTCAGGTTTCGCGGCACCATCAAACACATACGGTTCAGCAGGAGACTACGCCGTAGTAGCATCAACTTCAAAAGTTGGTTACTATCAGAAAGTAGCAAGTGCATGGGTTTTATTAGGTAATGTAGGCGCAGGCGATTTTCAATTCTCTGCATTTGCACCAACAACACAGAAAGGTGGCGGCGCCTTAGTAGCAGGCGACACATATGCTCGTTTAACAGAACAAGGTGGCGGAATTGATATTGACATGAATGTTTATAATTCAACATCTGGTCTATTCACATCAGTTCAGGCTCCAACATATGCATCTGACGATGCGGCTGGTTCAGCATTAATTTCAGTCGGCGACATATACACAAGATATGACGCTACACTTGGTTTCTTTGAACTAAGACGCCATACAGGCGCAACAAAAACTATGCTAACAACAGGAACTATTCCTGATACAGCATCAATCACATCAACATTTACTGTAGAAAGTTCGTCATTTAATATGTCAGGCCAGTCTATTGACCAAGTAGTAACAGCATTACAAAGTGATGCAGGTTTGAATACAGCAAATGTTCAAATTGAAAAAGTTGGCACTAACAAAATACGCTTCACTAAAACTGACGGCAAAGAACTAAACATCGAGTTCTCTGTTGGTCAAACAGCAATGGGCTTCGTAGATGCATCACAAAGTGCATCAGTTTGGGAAGCATTAGTATATGAAGCAAAATCAACACAAATCACTGGTACAATCGCAGAAGGAACTCTATGGTTCAACTCTGATTTAAAAGTTGAAATCTTAAAAAATACATGGAACGGCTCGGCACAAGAATGGGCAAAACATGCATGGTCAGAAGATACAGAAGGTCTTCTAGCAACTGAACTACAATTGCGTTCAGGTGAACCTACAAAGCGTAAAGACGGTACATCGGCTCTAGTAGCAGGTGATATTTGGGTAGACGGTGATGCTCTTCCTTACCCAACAGTATATCGTTGGTCAGGTTCAGCATGGGTTAAGTTAGACACAGCAGACCAATCATCAACTAACGGTTTATTATTTGGTAACTATTCAAATGATGCTCCTTATGATGCAAACGGTGCCGCTAACAGTCGTACAGTACATGCACAAGTTCCAAATGCAGAAACATCACCAGACGGTATGTTAATGGTTAACATGGACTACTCAACTTATAATGTCAAGCAATACACAGACGGTAAGTGGGTATGGGTTTCAGGTGTAAACACGGACGGTTCAGGTAAGTTCGGCACAGATGCACAGCGTCACATGGTTGTAGAAGCAATGCAATCAGCGATTACATCGAATGATGGTATTCGTGCAGAATCAACTTACTTCAATTTGATTTCGGCTCCTGGCTACCATGAGTTAATGGATGAAATGATTACTCTTAATAAAGATAAGAAAGAAATCGCATTCATCGTAGGTGATTGCCCAATGAACTTGAAGTCAACTTCAACAGAAATGAAAGCATGGGCAGATTCAAACATGCCAGCAGAAACATATGCGGCAGTTTACTATCCACATGGTCTGTCAACTGACTTGAGTGGTAATGATGTTGTTATCCCTTCATCAGCAATTGCTTTAAGAACTATTGCTTTCTCTGACCAAGTATCATTCCCATGGTTTGCACCAGCAGGATTGACACGTGGTGTAGTTTCAAACGCATCACAAGTTGGTTATGTAAACTCTGAAAATGAGTTTGTAAGAACAAGACTAAGTGAAG
>Ga0233399_1000875_pt1 | contig 10924 bp, 6 predicted proteins | sample 43DmetaG_FD_182698 | JGI IMG/M metagenome (GOLD analysis project Ga0233399, IMG submission 182698) | Seawater microbial communities from Monterey Bay, California, United States - 43D | ecosystem: Environmental > Aquatic > Marine > Coastal | place: USA: California | collected 2016-11-08 | reverse complement strand
GCAGCTATGCCCACCCGTTGTTGATATCCTTTTGATAGTTGACCAATCTTTTTATGAACTTCTGGCTTTAAACCAACAGTATTAACAACTGTTTCAATAGCCTCTTTTGGAACCTTAAAAATTGATGTCTGAAATTGTAAATATTCCTTCACATACATATCTTCATACAATGGGTTCTGTTCGGGAAGATATCCTATATGAGCTTTTGCTTCTATCGGATTTTTTAAGACATTAATACCTGATACAAAAACAGCTCCTTTTGTAGGTAAAATAAATCCAGTTAAAATCTTCATCATGGTAGATTTCCCAGCACCATTTGGACCTAAAAATCCAATAATTTCACCTTTGCTAGCAGAGAAACTAATTTCATTTAACGCCAATTGAGTTTCATAAGATTTTGTAACAGATTGTACTTCTATAGACATAGAACAAAAGTAATTTATTTAATTTTATAACATCCACTATTTAAAAATAGTTCAAAAAAAAAGGTTGCCTATTTAGACAACCGTTTAATTTTTTAACAACAAAATAATTTTAGAAAGTTATTCAATTACTAATTTTCTTGAAGTTTGTTTAGTTCCGTTCTTAATTTTTAACACATAGAATCCTTTAGCTGTATTTTGAAAAGAAATACTTTCAGAAAATCGTAAAGATATATTTGAGAATTGTAACTCTTTTACCAACCTTCCAGTTAAATCATATAATTGGATTTCTACGCTCTCAGTTGTCTCTGCATTAAACTGCAAGTTAAAATTCCCATTGGATGGATTAGGATATAAATTAAAACCCTCAAAAATATCGTTATCCAAAGAAGCTGTTGCATCTACAACCTCAATAGTGTAGTCCTCTACCTCAGCGTCTTCACCAGTCATACAAGAGGTTGGATCTGTAAGATACTTGGTAGATACTCTCATTGTTGTTGAACCCAATAAAGCATCTGAAGGTATTGTTACAGATAAAGGGCTTAATGTTGTAGTTTCATCTTCTACATCTAGGGCTGTTCCAAGGTCATACTCTTCATTTTCATCATCAAAATCACAATCTTGATTCCAATCTATCCAAACCAGTGTATTTACAGTATAATTACCATCTGTATTTACCTGAATTGTTAATTCATGAACTTCATCAGCTTTTACAGAAGTATTTATATTTGTATAATCACTATATCCTCCTGGTTTTCCAGACGAATTATCAATGGTATTAAATATCACTCTTGTTGTACTTGTTTCATAGCTAGTATTTCCATTAGATACACACACAGAACATGTTTTTGTTGTAAAAGAGCTTATATCTGAAAAACCTCCGTCTCCACATGTATTTTTGGCTTTTACTCGCCAATAATAAATTGTAGATTCATCCAGGCTGGCACCATTGTATGAATTAGTTGTTATATTTTCGCTAAATATGACAGAGCTAAATTGTTGATCAGTAGCTATTTCTATATCATAAGAACTTGCATTTGAAATTTCTTCCCAAGTAAAAACGGGAGATAATCCAACTCCTGTATCAGTGTTACCAGGTGATGTTAGATTTAAGGCTGGAAACGTATCACTTACTATATCTAATGTTGCTTCTAGGTTTCTTGTAATTGAATTTGAAGAAGCAGTAATATCTATTTGATAAGTATTAACAGCTGCTCCATTTAAATTATCAAGAGTCATCGTTACAATTCCTTCTGAATTTATGGTTGATGGACTAAAAGTAACTGAAGATCCTGATGGTTCTCCAGTAGTTGAAAAACTGACATCTTCTGAAAAATTATTAATAAAATTCAAGGAAATTTCATAAGTAGCTTCATTCGTATTAGAATTGCATACCTCAACTACCCCGGTAGTATTGGTGGCAATAAAAGTTGGATCGGAAGAACTAATAGTAAAGTTTGAAGTATTTACATTATAAAAAATATTATCTACAGCTGCTACCATAATTCTAGCAGTATCGGTAATATTATTTGGAACTACAAAAGTAGCTGATCCATTGTTTGTTGTATTTTCTATTAATACTATTGGAAAAGAAACACCTCCATCTGTTGATAGTAAAATTGTTACATTTTGGGTGTTAACTGGTGCTTGATTTGTAGCTCCAACAACCCAATTAATAGTTTGATTTGATCCTACAAGCCACTCTTCGTTAGTAGATGGTCCATCTACTGTAAAAGGGGTAATATCTATTGTGGTTACTTTGATATCATCTCTAGCGCTGTTACCTCCTCCAGCTGCATTATCTCTTACCACTAATGAAAAATTCATCTCTCTTGCAACTGAGGGAACAACCTCCCACGTATTCGATATATTTCCTTCAATAACTGTTGGTAAAGCAGGCATATATCTGTTCGGTGAACTAATTGATGAATTAGATCTAAAAGCTGGGCCAGCTGTACTTGTTGATGATGGTGGCATTGTAGCTATTTCGTTATCAGTCTGCTCCCAATTATAACTTAATACATCCTCAGAATCTATATCTGAAGCTATTCCTCTTAATACAAAAGGTGTTGATTTAGGAATCGAATGATCTAACCCCTCAGTAATTACTGGAGCACTATTTCCTGTTGAAGTTGTTAATGCACAACTAGCAGTTGTTTCAATTCTATTCCACATTTCAGCAATACTTACTGAATGAAAATGATCATCACTATTACTTTGAACATTTGGAGCACAAATTCCAGCATAACCCATAATAGTTGAAGCACTACCTGGCTCTACCGCTGTTGAAGGATTTCTATTACAACTGTTATTTTGAGTATGATTTGCTCCAAACTGGTGTCCCATTTCGTGAGATACATAATCAATATCATAGGGATCACCTAAGGGAGTGCTAATACCAGTCACTCCTCTGGCTTTAGAGCCCGAACTACATACAACTCCAAGACCTGCCAGTCCTGCACCTCCTATACTAAAAATATGACCTATATCATAATTAGCATTACCAATTGTATTATCACAAATATTCTGAACCTGATTTATCATTGTTCCAGCACTTCCATCTGTAATTCCATCTGTGGCAGCATCTAAAAATATAATCTGTTCATTGTCTTCAATAATTTCCATTTTTACTCCTAAATCTCTTTCATAAACTCCATTAATTCGAGTCATTGAGGTATTCATTGCTGACAAAACAGCTGCTTTTTTTTCAGCATCTGAAGCATCACTAGAAATCCCTTGGTTATTCAAATGGAATTGAGCATATTCTCCAGAACAAACAAGTGCTAGACGATATGTCCTTAAAAGTCCGTCATCTGGTGTTCTATAAATTACATTTGAGTCTGTGATTTTATTTACCTGCTCATCAACCTCACATTTAAATTCATTGTCTTTTTGAGGCAGACTAGATCTACTATAAGAAATATAAGTATTATAATTTTTTGTGTAAGGGTCAATGTAAAAAGAGGGTTGATCTGTATAAAAAATAACTGCATGAAATCCATCAGTTCCAAAACTAAATCTCGCAGTAGCGGAAAGATCATCAATTCCTTTGGCTGAATATGAATTAATCATAGGATATTTTAAAGCTAATCCTTTTGCTAAGGAAGAAGCTTCAGTAACTGAAAATTTTTGAATACCATTTGCTGTTGGAAGTTCAATAATAGTTGTTAATTCATTTGTTCTTACTAATGAAATTTCTTTTTTGAATTTTTGAAGATTTAATTCATATACTTTAAAATTAGTTGGTGTAGATTTTCTAAATTTTAGTGCATCTCCAGAAAAATTATTTTTTTCAATATCAATTAATTTCCAACTCGTTGATTGAGAAAAACTTAAAGTCAAAAATATTGAACAAAAAAGAGTGGTGAGTAAACTTTTTTTCATGGTGTTTAAAGAAATTATAAATAAGCAATATAGCCTGTTCACAAATATAATTAAATATTTATATTTACTACGATGACAACTAATAAGAAAATTTTACTAAAAGACTTAGGATTAAGAGATTATAAAGACATCTGGGATTATCAAACTTCATTACTAGATAAAATTATAACTGTAAAAAGAAACAACAGAAAAAAAAGTACCCAGAAACCTACTTCAAACTATTTCCTTTTTGTTGAGCATCCTCATGTATACACACTCGGAAAAAGTGGAGACCTAAGCAATCTTTTAATTAATGAAGAGCAATTAAGGCAAAAAAAAGCCACTTATTATAAAATCAATAGAGGAGGCGACATTACCTATCATGGTCCTGGGCAAATTGTAGGGTATCCTATTTTAGATCTTGAGAATTTTTTTACAGATATTCACAAATACTTGCGTTTATTAGAAGAAGTAATTATTAAAACATTAGCTGAATACGGAATTAAAGGTGAGAGAAGTAAAGGTGAAACTGGTGTTTGGATAGATACTGGCACACCATTTGTTAGAAAAATTTGTGCGATGGGTATTAGAAGTAGTCGTTGGGTAACCATGCATGGTTTTGCTTTAAATGTAAATACCAATCTTGGCTATTTTGACCATATAATACCTTGTGGAATTAAAGGAAAAGCAGTCACTTCTTTAGAGGTTGAACTAGGAAAAAAAATTGATTTAAATGAAGTTAAAAGTAAAATTCTCATTCATTTTAAAGATATTTTTGAAGTAGAAGCTTTTGAATCAGACATCTAATTTTAATTGCACAGGTAATAGTTTAAATGTTTTTCTGTGATATTTTGCAATACCAAACTCTTTGATAGCTTTTCTGTGTTCTTTGGTTGGGTAGCCTTTGTTTTTTTTCCAATTATATTCCGGAAATTCTAAATGAATTTTTTTCATAAAATCATCTCTATAAGTTTTTGCCAAAACTGATGCTGCTGCAATACTCATATATTTGGCATCTCCTTTTACGATAGTTTGGTATGGAATGTTGCAATAGTCTCTAAATTTATTTCCATCTACAATAATATATTCAGGAATTATTTTCATATTACCAATAGAACGTTGCATACCCGTAATTGAAGCTTGTAGAACGTTTAGTTTATCTACTTCATTGTGATGAACAAAAGAAACACCATACGATAAGGCTTCTTTTTCTATAATAGGACGAAGTATATTTCTTTTAGATTCTGATAATTGTTTAGAGTCGTTTAATAATTCGTGCTTAAAATTAGCAGGTAAAATAACAGCTGCAGCTACCACTGGACCAGATAAACAACCCCTTCCAGCCTCATCTGTTCCTACCTCTAATTGAAACCCACTAAAATTATTTTTTAACATACTGCCAAATTAACATTTTTTCAAGATAATAATTTGAATTCTTTTCCATTTAAAAGTTTACTTTTGTTTTGCAGAAGATTTTCAATGAAAAGAATTATTTACTTCCTATTAATATTTGGACTCTCAACTATAAACGTATTTAGTCAAAAATTAAAGCCTTTAGATAAGAAAATGAGAATGAAGGATAAAGGTAATTTTGTGCTCAATGATAGTATTACTCAAGATAATAATGCTTCAAAAAAAATTAAATTAAGTGGCAAAACCTCTTATACAGATTATAAAATTTTCTCCTACAATAATGACACTACATACATAGACACCACACTTAACATCAATAAACACTATAAATTTAATTTTTTAAGAAGAGACAATTTTGGTTTGTTACCTTTTCATAATATCGGTCAAACTTTTAATCGCTTAACATATGATTTTGATAGAATTCGCAAAACACCAGATATAGGCTTTTCTGCAAAACAGTTCTCCTATAAAGAAGTTGAAGACATAAATTACTTTGAGGTTCCTACTACCACATCTGAGATTATGTTTTTAACTACCCTAGAGCAAGGTAGATTTTTAAATTCGTTTTTTACCTTAAATTTTTCGAGAAGATTAAATGTTTCAATTGCTTACACTGGATTACGTTCACTGGGAAAATATAGAGCATCTCTGGTAAGTCAAGGTAATTTTAGAACTACCTTTCATTATGAAACCAAAAAAGGTGAATATGCCATCAGAGGACATATTTCTACTCAGGATGTTTTAAATGAGGAAAGTGGAGGTTTAACAAATGAATCGTTAGTAGCTTTTATTGAAAACGACCCAAATTTTTCAGACAGAGCCAGGCTAGATGTAAATTTAATTGACACAGAGAATCTCTTGGAAACCTCTAGGCTTTATTTAGAACAAGACTACCAACTTCTTGCCTCTAAAGACTCTGTTGATCAAAAAGATTTTACCAATCTAAAAGTAGGTCATGTTTTTGAAAGCAGAAAAAAAGGCTACGAATTCTCACAAAACTCACCTACAAATTTTTTAGGGAGCACTAATTTTTCTGGAAATATTAGAGATGTAGTTAAAAACTCTTTTCTAAAAAATCAATTTTTCTTAGAGTTTAATTCTAAATACATTCTAGGAACATTTAGAGTAAAATCTAGTATCATGAATTATTCCTATGGGTATGATAAAATTATCAATCAAACTAGCGGAATTACCAAACAAAAGTTACAGGGTAGCGGTGCGTCTTTTGGGGCAGACTGGAAAGCTAAAGTGAGTAAATTTCAATTAGATGCTACTGGTGAAATAACTCCAGGATCAGCGAGACTTGCAGGAACCAATCTTCAAGGAAATTTATCCTACAAAAAAGACAGTTTATTTAGCATTAAAGCCAGTGTTCTTTTAAATTCTAAATCTCCAAATTTTAATTTCTTACTTCATCAAAGCACCTATGACGAATATAATTGGGAAAATGATTTTGAAAACATAAGAACACAAGACCTAGGATTTCAATTTGATTCTAAGTGGTTAAGCACTAACATCCATCTAACTAATATTGAAAACTATACTTATTTTAGTGAAGACAATAAACCAAAACAATATGTAGACAATATTACTTATTTAAAAGTAAAAGTTAACAAGGAGTTTGCGTACAAAAGATTTGCTTTAGATAACACCGTTATGTATCAAAATGTTAGTGGCGGATCTTCGGTTTTTAGAGTTCCAGAACTAGTTACTAGAAATACTTTATATTATAGAGATTATTGGTTTAAAGGAAAACCCATGCAGGTTCAAATTGGTGCTACGTTTAACTATTTTACATCCTATAAGGCCAATGCTTATAATCCATTATTAGCAGAATTTACACTTCAAAATTCTGAAGAAATTGGATTTCCTTCAGTAGATGTCTTTTTTAATGCACAAATTAGAAGAACTCGAATTTTTTTTAGAGTAGACAACGCACTCTCTGACTTTGGAACTAGAAATTATTTCTCTGCTCCAAATTATCCTTACAGAGATTTCACCATAAGATTTGGACTGGTGTGGAATTGGTTTATTTAACTATTATTTAGCTGCTAACTGTCTAATTTTAATTCTGAATGCAGCAAACAACAAGGTAGTAAAAGGTGATAACCAATTAAATACTGCATAGATAAAATACTCTCCAACGCTTACTCCTAATACACCAGAATGATAAGCCCCGCAGGTATTCCAGGGGATTAATACTGAAGTAACTGTTCCTGAATCTTCTAGGGTTCTACTTAAGTTTTCAGGAGCCAAACCTTTTTCTTTAAAAGCTTTAGAATACATTTTACCTGGCACAACTATCGCCAAATATTGATCTGAAGCGGTAAAATTTAATCCAATACATGTAAAAACTGTACTGGCAAACAATCCAAAAACAGAATCAAAAAGTTGTAACATAAAGCTACTAATCTTAGCCAGGGCTCCAATGGCATCCATAATTCCTCCAAAAACCATGGCACACAAAATAAGCCAGATTGTTCCCATCATTTTTGCCATACCTCCAGCTGTAAATAACTTTGCCAAAATTTCATTATCTGTTGCTATAGCTGTATCTACAGTTATTACAGTCATCAACCCTTTGTAGGCTGAGTTAAATGTTAATTCAGTTGCACCAGCAATATTCATAATAATTTGTGGCTGAAAAAATAAGGCAAAAATTGCCGCTAAAAGAGTTCCTGCTAGCAAAGCTATTAAGGGAGGTGTTTTTTTTATGATAAGAGCAATTACCATAACTGGTACTAAAAATAACCATGGATTAATATTAAAAGCCTTATCAATATCTGCCAGCATCGCTGAAGTATCTGCATCACCATTAACAGTAAGTGTAAGTCCTATGATTATAAAAATAATTAGAGTAACTATAAAAGTAGGAACTGTAGTGTAAGACATATACTTTATATGTGTAAATAAATCTGTTCCTGCCATTGCTGGAGCTAAGTTAGTTGTATCTGACATTGGTGACATTTTATCTCCAAAATAAGCACCAGATAAAACAGCTCCTGCTGTCATTCCTAGAGAAATATCTAGAGCTCCCGCAATTCCAATTAACGCAATACCTACGGTTGCTGAAGTAGTCCAGGAACTTCCGGTTGCTACAGAAATAACCGCACAAATAATTAAACATGCTGGTAAGAAAATTGTGGGGTTTAAAATCTGTAATCCATAATAGATCATTGTAGGTATAATTCCACTGACCAGCCAGGTACCTGCTAATGCTCCTACCATTAATAAAATAAATATAGCACTAGAGGTAGACTTAACATTTTCTGCAACCTCATCCATCATTTTTGAAAAGGAAACCTTATTTCTAAAACCTACTATTGCTGCTACGGCTCCTCCTATTAATAATATAAACTGATTTGAACCACTTAATGAATCATCTCCAAAAATAAAAACATTATAGGCCAATAGCCCTACTAAAATGATGATAGGAATAATAGCCTCAAAAATTGAAAGCTCACTATTCTCCATAATTTTTTGGTCTTGTATTTTTATCTCTGAAAGATTTTCTTGGTCTTGCATATTTTCAATTTTTGTTTTGTAATGTTACGATTTTAGAAGAAGCTATGCAAGTGAAATGAGTTGGTTACATTTGCACCCATGGATTCGATTACTCAGATTGTTTTAGGAGCTGCTTGTGGCGAAATAGCTTTAGGAAAGAAAATAGGAAATAAAGCCATTCTCTTCGGTGCTATTGGTGGCACAATTCCAGATCTAGATGTACTTATTGGTAGTCTTTATTATTCTAATGAAATAGACAGCCTAGCTTTTCATAGAGGATTTATGCATTCTATTATTTTTGCAATTTTAGGAGCCTTTATCTTTGGCTTTATAAGTTCAAAAGCCTACAATTATGGGCCTAAAAGAAAAGGAACAACTAACTTAAAAGATTGGATCTGGTTGTTCTTTTTATCTATTTTTACACACCCAATTCTCGATAGTTTCACTCCTTATGGAACACAATTATTTTTACCCTTTTCAGATTATAGAGTTGCTTTTAACAACATCGCTGTTGCAGATCCACTATACACCCTTCCCTTTCTACTATGTATGATTATTGCAATGTTTTTTAATCGAAAAAACCCTACACGAAGAATATGGACAAAAGCAGGTCTTTATCTTAGTTCTGCATATATGATCTTTACCATTGGTAATAAAATATATGTAGATCAAACTTTTAAAAAGTCTTTTCAGAAAGCGAACATTAACTATTCAAAATTTAGTGCACAACCCACAATTTTAAACAATGTTTTGTGGTATGCTGTAGCAGAAACTGATAAAAACTATACGGTAGCTTTTTATTCAATTTTTGATAACATCACAGGACCTACCAACTTTATAAATATTCCTAAGAACCATACTCTTGTGGATGTTAATCATCCAGACATAAGAACATTACGATGGTTTAGTAATGAATTTTACACGTTAAGTTCTTTAAACAACAAACAAGTTGTTTATAAAGATTTACGCTACCCATTACTTGATCAAAAAGATTCAACATCTTCTCTATTTAGTTTTAAATTAATCAAAGAAGGAAAAAGATGGAATACAAAAAGTCTTTCAGAAGAAAGATTTAAAGATAACAACATGAAAAAATTATCCAAAGAATTATTCTACAGAGCTTTTAGAGATTTTTAATTTGAAACTAAAGATTCACTAGTTAAAACCCCAACCTCTTTCATGCACTTTTTTATGGTCTGATACGTTCTTTCGATATTGTTATCTAACCCAATTGAAAAACGAATTAAACCATCTGATAAACCCATTTCTACTTGTTCATCCTCTGGAATTTCTGAAGAAGTAGAAGTTCCTGGAGCGGAAAATAATGTTTTATAAAAACCTAAACTTACTGCTAAATAACCAACATTATTTTGTTGCATAGCTTCCATAAGTGCATTGGCTTTTTCTAGAGAACCTGCATCTATTGTTAACATGCCTCCATATCCATATTCCGTATTCATCATAGAAGTAAATAATTGATGTGATGGATGCGATTCTAGACCAGGATATACTGTTTTTATACCATCAGCTTCAAACTTATTGGCTAAATAAGAAGCATTATAACTGTGCTGCTTCATACGAATATGAAGCGTTCTTAAATTCTTTAAAATTGAAGAAGCACGAAGGCTATCCATGGTAGATCCAAGAAGCATACAAGCACCATCTATGACACTTCTTAATTGATCTATAAATTCTTGACTACCACAAACAACACCACCTACTGCGTCTGAAGAACCATTAATAAATTTTGTTAAACTGTGTACCACAACATCTGCTCCTAATTGAATAGGAGAAATAGATAAAGGTGAAAATGTATTATCAACTACTAAGGTTAACCTATGCTTTTTTGCCAAAGCGGCTAATCCTTTAATATCGGCTACCTCTAGCAAAGGGTTACTTACAGATTCACAGTATAAAACCTTGGTGTTTTCAGTAATTGAAGCCTCCACTATTTCTAAATTTGTGATATCAACAAAAGAAGTTTGAATGGCTAACCTAGGGGTAAAGTTCTTTAAAAATGCATAGGTACCTCCATAAATAGTTCTACTTGACACGATATGGTCACCTGCGCCACATAATTGCAATAATACTGGAGTAATAGCCCCCATTCCTGAAGCAGATACATTGGCTGTTTCTGTACCTTCCATAGCAGCGAGTGCTTCACCTAAACATAAATTACTTGGTGTGGTATGACGAGAATACAAATGGCAACCGTCTGTATT
>Ga0233399_1000874_pt1 | contig 10929 bp, 6 predicted proteins | sample 43DmetaG_FD_182698 | JGI IMG/M metagenome (GOLD analysis project Ga0233399, IMG submission 182698) | Seawater microbial communities from Monterey Bay, California, United States - 43D | ecosystem: Environmental > Aquatic > Marine > Coastal | place: USA: California | collected 2016-11-08 | reverse complement strand
CAATTTTAATAATTTTATTATTAATAAACCTACTGCCTACATATAAGTAATTTTTTAAAAAAAAGTACCTATAAAATTAGAAATGTGATTATAAAAATTAGAGATTATTCATATTGAATGTATTATAAAAATATTAAATATAACTATTATTAATAAAATAGATAATCAAAATTTCTAAAAAGAATTTTAAACTGAGGTTCTATTACTTTTTTTTGATGTACTATTTAATTTGATATTAGTTTTATTAGTGAATGTTTTTTCTAATGTATTAATGTCAGTCTTATGTTATTTGCATAAATCTTACTAATTAATCTAATATTTTTGCAATAATCTTAAATATTAATAAAAGACATTTCTAATTCTTTTTATCTAATAAAGTTAAGTTCATTTAGCCCAGAATCTATTTTCTTTTTCAAACAAACAATATCATTATCCTATTTACTGCTTAAGTTATTCAATTGATTTTGTATTTTCATTTATCTACTTTATTGATATTTATCCATTTCTTCATTTTACTATGAATAAAATAATTTACTAATTTCTAAACTTTTTATTGTACTTAATGCGCTTATATATATCTTATTAATTATAAATTACTCTTATTATTTTGCAAGATTTTCTTCTACTTTTTTTAAGTTAAGTAATTCACTTGATTCTTTAAAATTTTGACCTATATTTATATCCATTTCAATTTTCAATTATTCGTAATCTTATTGTTATTATTTCACTGTTTATATTTCTATGTTTTCTGCTTATTTTTGAAATTCCTTAATTTTTTACTCCCAATATTAATTAAATCTATCAAATTCATCTAAATGACCTTTTTCTAATAATGCTTTCTTTTTATATATTATTATTACATTTTATATAAAATTTTACTCAGTTTAATCGATTTATTAACGATATTATAATTATTAAAGATCTTTTATTTTATTTTTACAAAATTCTGCTTATATGTAGTTTTTTTATTTTTAATGTTCTAACATCTATTGTGTGAAATTTTATCTTTTTTATACATATTATACATATTTTCTTATAAATCTAATAGGTTTGCGGTCTAAGGACGTGACTTATTAGATTAAAATGAATTCTCGACCATATTTTTGATTTTTCAAATTAATAAAAAATTAAAAGTATTATATTTAAATTTTTATAAATTATATAAAAATCATTTTATTAATTTTATATGAGATTTTCTAAGGTTATTAATATATTGATTTATTAATATATTAATATATTAATATATTAATAAATAATTTTAAATAATTAAATTAATTAATTCAAAATTTCTTATCTTAATTTAATATGTAATTTTGTAAATCTTCATCAACTGAGTTTATAGTAGTTTAATCATTTTAATATATAAATTTATCTTTTTAAGGTTTTTTGAGTATTTTATCATATTTCATCATATAATTTTATTTAATAGAATTATGTATATGTTAATCTTAAAAAAAAATTATTTTATTTTCATTTTCTTTATATAATTAAGAAAATTTTTTATCAAATATGATCTAATTTTAATTTTCGTTTATTATATTTTGCTTTAATAAAACTTAAGTTCTACAATTCTTTAATTCAGTATTTTTTTTAATATCATTTTATAAATATTTAATTTCTTAGTTTTATTTTTCATTATTATAAAAAATCTTCTTTTTATCTAAAATTTAATTTTATTATTAAATTTTGTCAATTATCATTTCTTATTTATTTTTGTGATCTAATCCCATTATTTACCCTATTTTTTGTTATTTATTAATTTTGTTGTTTTTTTCATCTAATTCCATTATTTACCTTAATTTATTCCCTTATTATATGTCTATTTTATTATAGTTTTTAATGTCTTAATCATATTTTTGATAATTTATGTCAATATTTTTTTATTTAATAAATAATAAATTTGACATTTATTATCCATCAGTTGATTAAATAGAATTTTAAACTTTATTAAAATTAGTTGTTTTTTTAATTAATCTAAAAGGTTTATTTTATATGTCATTTATATATTTTTTGTATAATTAATTATTTTTGAAGCTAAAATTAGATTCTTAAATTGAATTTTTTATCAAACATTTATTTGAAGCAGAATTACATCCATAACGATTTTTAGACTTAAATTTTTAGTTTAAATCTTATATCGTATATTTATAATTATTTATCATCAATTTATCTATTGTGTATACATTTGAGCAAATGTTTTGATTTAATGGATTAATTTATTTTTAAATTATATTATCGTTATTTGTGTTCATAATTCTATTTAAATGATAATATTATTTATTATAATTATTTAGATTTAAAAACGCATATTTTAAAAGTATATTTTAATAAATCAATTATAATAAAAATATGTTATTTAGAAAGGTCTTGAATAATATTTTATTAAATCCTTTAAGATGTTCTCCTTTATTTGTGCCACATCACACTCCATCTACATAAAATACAGATTCTGATGTTTTTGAATTTAGTGCTGAAAATTAAAAAGAAGTAACAAGAATTTTATCTAAATTTCCTTCAAATTATAAAAGATCAGGATGTATTCCATTACTAATGCTTGCTTAAAAATAAAATAACAATTTCTTAAGTTTAAGTGCCATGAGAAAAGTTGCTAAAATAATGGATGTTCCTGAAATATAGGTTTTTGAAACTGCTAGTTTTTATACTATGTTCAATAGAGTACCTGTTGGAAAATATCATCTTTAATTATGCGGAACTACTCCATGTTAATTATGTGGAAGCAGAGAAATTTAAAAAGTATTTATAAGTTTTGATAACTTAAAATTTAAACAATAATACTATATCAATAAATAAAACTATTAATATATAGGTTCTTGAAAAGCATTTAGGAATTCATGATTCAGAAACAACCAGTGATGGGCTATTTACAATATAATAGGTAGAATGTCTTGGAGCGTGTTCTAATGCACCTATGATGCAAGTAAATGGAGAGTGGGTTTATGAAGATCTAACCGAAGAATCTGTCATTAATATTGTTGAATAATTTAGACAAGGAAAAGAACCAAAAAAAGTACTCAAATTTTTATATATTTTCAAAAATTTATAGAAATTTAGGGTCCATAAAATGGGAGAAATGAATGTGAAGGTATATAAGGTAAAACATGCTTGATAGATTTTGAAAAATAAGGATAAATAACTCATGATAGAGATTTTTAATTAGAAAAAGAAACTTATTTGGCTGCAAAATAAGCAGAAAAAATAGAGGCCGAGAAAAAAAAAGCTGCTGCTTAAAAAAAATGAATAATATAGTTTAATTTTAAATAATTCATTATCATAAAACTTAGTTTAATAGTTTATATTAAAAATAAATAATTATCTTAAAAAGTAATATATATAAATTTAAAAGTATAAATTTCTTTAATATTTAAATTATTTATAATCTATATTATATTGTGAAGAATTGATATTTAAGTAAGATATTTAGTTTAATATTATTTAATTTAATATGATAAAAAGAATTTTAAAATATTTTTATAAAAATTCAATTTTAAGATTTAATTCGAAATGTTTAAAATTTTGAGATACTGTTAAAACTATAATAAAATAATTAAACTAATTTTTCATTTTTGGATTATTTTAAGATTAATCTTCTAAAAAGTTTTTTTAAATTCTAAAAATATGATAAAAAAACTTTAATTTACTAATTTATGAATTTGTGTGTGATATTTTATTAAGTATATTAGTTTTTATTGATTGTTTTCTATCATTATAGCATTTAAGATTAGATATTTCTAAATTTTTTTTAAAATTATAGTTATAACTTTTAAAAGAAAATAGCTTACCTATCATAAAAGCTATTTTAAGTTTTATTTTATGGAGTATTAAATCTGTTTTATTTATTTTTTTAATATATAATATTTTATTTTGGAGATTACATGTGTAATTTAACTTTTTCAAATAGTTTTTAATTCAAATTTATATCTTATACATAAAATGTTTTATTCTATTTTTTTTTTATTTCTCTATATTATATTTTTGTATTAAATTTTTTTAAAACTTATATTAGTATTTTCGGTTTTTAAAATTTTTTCTATAAATATTATAAGAAATACTATATGCAATGGAGATCTCTCTGTTTTTAATTTTCTACTATCTAAATACCTATTTATTTTATCATTTAAATTATTTTGTTATTTTCGAATATTTTAAGAAATTAAATCAAAATTAATTTTACATTATGATAGTATTTTTTAAATATTTTTATATGTAATTAAAAACTGATATTTTTGTAATTTTTTATTTTATCCCCCACTCTCTAAATTATCACATGAAACCCGCCTTTTAACCAATTTTTTAATGCCATTCTCTAATAACGATTATTTTAACAAAAATAGATTTTATCTTTCTTTATTCAATTAATTAATTTAAAACTGAAACTTATTTTCTATATCCTCAAATACATCAATTTAAGGAGGTAAGTTTAAATTATTAAAATAGTATATATCTTATTATAAATTTTATCCTAATTCATAACGATCATAATTTAATATAAAAGATTTTATTTCTTTTTTATCATTCTCTTTATATTGTTTACTTTTTTTTACATTGAAAAAATACGAATTTCTTACATTATTCTCTTTTTATTATAATTATATTTATCTTGTTTATTAATTTTTTTATATTATGCTTTTTATATCTAATTAATGTTACATTTTTATTAAATATATATTAAATCTAAAATTTTAAATGGAAAAATAGAATCTCAATATAAGCTATAGATTAGAAGTAATCAAATTTAATATAGTTCCTTAAATTAATATAAATGGGAAAATTAGATGCTGCTGATGAATTATTAAAAATTAGTAAATAAAAATATATAAGTGCTACAAAAAGAACCTAATAATTAATTATTCTTAAATTTTTAATAAGTTTTAGAAAATAAATGTTGTTTATTAAAATATTTTAGAGTATAATGAAAGATTACAGGCTGAGGATAGTAATAAAGATGAAAATGAAGAAAATTCTGAATCTGATGATGGATCAGAAGATAGTTAAAACGGATATGGCTATATAGATGAATATGGTACTGTTACTTATTAGAAATGATATTAATAGTCTAAATAATTTAAAATTTTAGATGTTTTAAAACTTATGATAATTTTTAAAATAATTAATTAAATCTCTTCTTTAAATCTCTTCTTTAAATCTCTTCTTTAAATCTCTTCTTTAAATCTCTTCTTTAAATATCATCTTTAAATACAAATATATAATTTTTTGTATAAAAAAATCATATGTTTTAAATAAGATTAGAATTTACTAGTAAAATACAATAATTTATAAATAATTTAAATATTTTTAAATAATAAGTTATAATAATTAAAAGAATGGAAGAGTATTAAATAGAATAAGATGATGTGCCTAGAATAATAGATTATAAAGAAAATTAACTTGATTAAATAGAACTAACCAATTTTTAAACAATAACAATAGATGAGACAATAGTTGATAATTTAACTAATTTAGATCTTGATAATTTAGTTAATTTATAATTAAATGGAACAGAAAGTTTAAAATTAAATTTTGAAGCAATAATATAAGTAAATAAATATATATTATAGACAATATTACAATAATAATCTTAAATGAAATTAATGCAAAATTTTTTATAAAAAGATTAGTAAAATTAATCTGAATTTTAACAATAAATCGGAAATCATTTTACATAAATCAATAAAATCAATCAAAATTCTGAATTAGATAGAATAAAAAATACAAAATTCAGTAATAGTTTATAAGATACCATAAAAAGAAATGAAAAAATCAGAAATGCAGAGAGAGATACTCAATTATAGGCTATTTAGAGTTTATAGGTTTTTTTTGGTAATTTTAGGATGTTATAACAGAATTTCATGTTAAACATGATAAATAAAAAAAAGAAAATATAAGTATAAGTGCTTAATTTGAAATAAATAAAAAGTTAATAGAAGAATAAGCTTAACGTTTAAAATAATAAGAAGAAGAAATATAAGGATTTAAGAGGTAAATAGATTGTTTAATAAACGCTGATTAATAGAATTTTTTAGATGATGTTGAAGAAGATAAAGAAATAGAATAAAAATAAGATAAATCATTAGATTAAGAAGAATTTTTAAGATAGTAATTAGAAATATAAGACTTAAAATTTGAGTAAGAGTATGAAAGATAGAAATAATAGCATTAATAATAAAATTAATAAATATAATTATAATAATTATAATAATAACTAGAAATAAGTAACTAATAAAATAATTAATAACAATAAGTTGAATTAAAATAATAAATTTAAAAATAATTATAGTAAAATAACTAATAAAATAACTTATAAAATAATTAATAAAATATCTAATATTAACCTTATAATGATAGAAATATAAAAATGAAAATTAGTTAGATTTAGATATAAATAGAGAATATTTGTTCAAAAGTTAAAGATATGGTAAAATAAAATTTATAAATAGAATAATACATTTATATCATTATAAAAAAACACAGTATAAGAATTACCAAGAATAAGAACTCCAATAAAAAGAAAATCATCGATTAAATTAGATTTATAACATTTATAAAATCCAGATAGTTTATAAGAACAAATGAAAGCAATTTAGTAAAAATTATCAGAACTAGAAGATAAAGTTGATGTAAATGATTTTGCTGATATGAAATATTCAGTATATTAATGATATATAAAAGATATCAGGAAAAGCGAATAATAGAGATGTAACTGAATTATAATTACAATTCTAAGGATTATAGAAATAGATATAAAGTTAAATATAAACAATAGAAAATGGATAATCTTAATTAAATAAATAAATAATGCAACAATAATAAAAACCTTAAATACAATAATTATCAGAAATAAATAATAGTAAATTGATTAAAATACCATATTTAGAAGTAATATTATTTAATATAAGGAATAAATTATAAAATTGACTTAATAAATAAAAGAAAATGATGATATATAGTAACATTTATAATAATAAACTAAAGAAAATATTGAATTAATAAAGAATTCAAAAGTTGATAAAGATGGATATAATTACTATGATGAAAAAGCTCATGATGAAAATAATAAAAAAACTTAAGTTACCATTAAATCATTATTGAATAGTAGAATTTTTAATATAATTATATATATAATTAGGCATAAATAGAATGAATTAAAAAGCTGTTAATGATGAATGTACGTAAGCATTAATGGAAGACAGAATAAATAAAGTCGTAATATAAATAGATACTTTAAATAGTAATATTAAAGATTTATAAAATGATAATTCTGCTGATTTGGAAAAGACCATTTTAAAAAATAAAGAAGAATTACTTGAATAAATTAAATAATTCGATAAAAAATTAGACTTAAAATCAAATAAAACTGAAATTAATGAATGTGAAGAAAGTAATAATATTTAATTTTAGTTCTATTATAAAAATTAGATAAATGTATTGAGGCATTAATGAAAAAAATGGCAGACAAAAATGACACTAAAAAAGTATATACAATTTTATTAAAAGGCTTTACTATTTTTAGAGAAAAGAATAAATGATTTATATTAATTATCTTTTGAAAAGAAATAAGGGCCAGAAGATGATCCATTAATTGCAAAAAGACCATTATTCTGGTCATGCATGAGTTGTGATATTGATGTTGAAAAAGTATATATTGTTTAATATTAAAGTATAGAGGTAAATTAGGGGAATACAGAAATTGGGCAGTATTTCCACCTAAAGAGACTACTCCTGATAGAATGGGTAGATTTGGTGTTAGTTATTATAATATGATGAGATCTAGAAAATTAGGTAATCAAAATGATAGAGATAAATTAGCACAATTTTAGTTGTAAATTTTAAATATTTTAGAAATATGACTGAATAACGATAAGTTAACGACAATTTAAATATTAAAAGTATTGAAATTTAAGAAAAAGAAGACTTATTGTCTTTAAATGCTAAAAATTCATAAAATTCTTAAAAATCATATAGTGAAAATATGAATTTGTGATACTTTATATATTAATTATTTTCTATAATATTTTTTATAATAAGAATCATTTTTTAATTAGGAATAATTATTCTTAAAACTAGAGTAATCTATTAAGATTTTAAAATATTTTGAGTTTGTTTAAATTATTTGGTATATTTTTAAATTATTATGTTTAAATTTTATAAAAATTAAATCTTTTTTTTAAAAATTTTTCTAAAAATTTCAGAAAATGAAAATTTTGAATGTCTCACTTTTATTTTAAGAATTTTTGATTAATCATTCTTAATTTATTAATTTCTATAATAAATAAGCATCTGCGGGTTCAATATCAACATAGTAGTTTTTAACTTCTTCTATAATTTTAAATCCAAGATTTTCATAAAATTGAATAGCAGTTTGATTGCTAGTTTAGACATGTAAATAAATTCCCTTTAAAATATAATAAAAACTTTGACACTTTTTTTCATGATTTTAATGATTTCATTTATAATGGTAGTTCCAATTTTAAGTCTTCTATAAGCTTCTAAAACACCAATTGTGAGTATATAGCATGAGTCTTACTAAAATCTTTTCTCTACTCTTGAAACGAATGCACCCACAACAATATCATTATAATATGCTAAATCATTATTTAATTACCAAATCTACTATTTTCAAGATAAAGATTAACTATATTTTAATATGTTGATTTTGAATATACAACAGGTAAACAGGCTAGATTTATTAATTCTAACTGTTTAATTTTTTTTTCGTCTATTAGATCGAAAATTATTTTTTTATCCATATATATATTTATTTTATATTATTTATATTATTTATATTATCAATATCTAAGTAAAGGCCTATGTTTTGAAATTCTTTCATTATTTGGATCATATTCTATTGCTCTTTTGTAATATTATCTTAATTTGTCATCCCTATATCAATTTTTTTATTACCTTTTTCTAGTCAATCTATCAAATTTACACGATCTAAAATGAAATTTTTCAATACGTTCATGAGCATGATATAATATATCATATAATAGTGTAGGAAATAATGTACCGAAACCCATAAATACTACACAAATTGGTCCTGCTTTTATTATATTCTTTAACCAAGGTGGATATGCTGACATTTTAAATATTAATATTAATTTTGAAATTTATAACATATAACATATCAATAATTTATAAAACCCGTATTATATATTGATTTAAACATATTTCTTTATGATAATTACATATTTCTTGTAGTAATTGAACAAACGTTTTATTCATGTTTTTAACTATTAAGTCTGAAATTTGAATTTATTGATTATTTTTCTAAACTTAGAATTTTTTATAACTGTATTTATTTTTTTTAATACACATTTCCTTATTATGTACTATTTAAGGTTCTTTTACTTGATTCTTTTTTCTTCATTTTTAATAAAATATATTTTTTTTTATCTTAAGGAGGAAAAAAATGCTATAATTTATTTACATTGTTATGATCGTTTTGATCTGAATTATAAAATTAAGGCATTTTTTCTTTTAATAAATTTGATTAAATATAATCGTATACTTATTGTGAATTTTAGCAAACTACATTTTTTTGAAAGTTTTTTCTAATAAAAAAATAAAATTTACAAACTTTAACATAAATCTTTTGAATTATTATTGAATTTTTTATTAGAACAAACAGTTTACGTGATGAAATTTTAAAACTTATCTTATTATTCTAAATATTGCTGTTTTTATTTTTATAAATAATTTTATTAATTTCTAGCATTTTCGATTAAATTTTCTTGAAATATTTTTTTATCATTTAAGTAAAAGAAACTATTCATACTTAAAACTAAAAATTTTGACGCTTCTTTACAAATTATGATATAATCAGACGGTATATTATTTTCCATTTCATATATATTTAGTAGTTTACCTTTACTAAATCTTGCTAACTTTAAAATATTCAATTATTTACATGAATAATTTTTTAATTACCATATTAGTCTCTCATTTTTTATTTAATTTCAACTAATCCATCAACAATTATGTATATATTATTTGGCATTTCATTTTCATTCACTATAATTTCATTTATATTAAATCTTTTTGACTAAAATAAAAAAGAATGCATTATTATTTAATTTTATTAAAAATAATCTAAAGGATTCATTACTACTATAGATTATTTTAGCATATCTATTTTATTGTTCAAAACTATTTAAGATTACGGCAATACAAAATTTACAAATTGTTATTTTTTTATTATTCCATACACTGTATCCTCTAAAAATACCATTTAATGTAAAAATGGATTTTTACTCATAATTTATAAATGACCTACACAATCTCTATTTAAATATACATATAATACCCTTATTTTAATGTCATTATTAATTCAAACGTATTTTATTGATGATTTTTTCTATTTCTATTTTTTATATAATAATCTATATATCTATATATTCCAATTGAACCTTTAAATATTATATAAAAGCATTCAGGATTATCATTTTCATTTATAAATATTTCACCTTTTATTCTTAGTATATATTTATTTTACCCTGTTCCTTATTGCATTTTTCTAATACAACATATTCTTTATTATTTTTCAATTTGTTTAAAAATAGTTACTTTTTATTTCAAAAATTAATCTAAAATTAAATATTATTCATTTGTTTTTATTATTGTATTTAAATTTTCCATTATCTCTATTGCATCATTAACAATATCTATTCCCTTTTATTTTTAGATAGATTATACTTCTATATTATCAATATTTTCATTCACTATCTGATTATTCTTTTTTATATTGTGTGATTTTATTATTATATTTGATATATAATTCATATGTAGTTATAAATTTTTTATCAATTTATTATTATATTTGAAATATAGTTCATATGTAGTTATAAATTTTTAATTTATTAACTAATTTTATACAAATTTATATATAATTTTTATAAAATAATTTTCTAAAGG
>Ga0233399_1000873_pt1 | contig 10937 bp, 6 predicted proteins | sample 43DmetaG_FD_182698 | JGI IMG/M metagenome (GOLD analysis project Ga0233399, IMG submission 182698) | Seawater microbial communities from Monterey Bay, California, United States - 43D | ecosystem: Environmental > Aquatic > Marine > Coastal | place: USA: California | collected 2016-11-08 | reverse complement strand
CAATATACAAATTTTACTTTAATGTGATTTATAAAAAAAATTTCACATTTTAGAAATTTAATTATTATAAAATTTTTAAATTCTAATATAGAACTTATTTATTAGATTTGAAAATTACTTAGGATATTCAAAATGAAATATTTTAATAAATAACAAAATATAAAATATATTAAATTTCATATTTAAAATGTCTATTTTATTATATACATTGATATATTTAAGCTTAATTAAATAATTCAATTGCTTTTATAACTCTTTTGAGTAATTAAAGAGCTAACCTATTATAGGTAAAATATAAAATATTAAGGAATATTGACTTAACCATCACCATATAAAGAATTTCCTTAATAAGATTATTAATTTTTATAATCGTCTTATATAAAAAGTTTAGAGGCTTCGGGAGCAAGAGTTATTCCATTGAAATATACAGATTCAAATAAAATTTTAAGATAATAGCTTAAAAATATAAATGGGATATTTTTTATGGGCGGTAGTGTACCTTTATTTGAAAAAATAGGTATCAAATCAAAATAACGTACATTATACGCTAATAAAACACGATTTTTGATAAAGGAAGCGATAAAGATTAATTAAAATATTAGAAAAAAGAATTAAATATTTCCTATATTAGGCGTATGTTTAGGTATAGAAGTTTTATTTTTGGCTTTTGCAAAAGAATAAAATATTTTATAGAATGTGTATGGAATGCAAAATCATTTAGACTCGATTTATATCAATAAGTATTTATTTTATAGAAAATTTTAAAAATACTTATTAAGTTTATATTCATTGTTATATTAAAAGAAAAGTGTTGAATTAATCACGTTTATTATAAAATATTCCGAAACATCTATTAAATGCTTTATAATTCTAAAATTTAAATCATTTTAACCATATAAAAGCTATGCATTCTAAAAAATTTTTTAAATTAAGTAAATATTTTATCATAATTTTTGATTTCTTTATCATATTCAATTATTAATTTCAGAATTATAGAATCATTTTAGAATTTTAAGTCATAATTACGATGATGAAGGAAAAAAATATGTATCCATAATTGAAGCAAAAAAATATCCATTTTATGGTCTATAATTTCATCCTGAAAAAAATACATTGTTTAATTAATTTTTTATATAGTGAAATGAATGAATTTACACAAATTAATTATAGTTAAGATGCAGTTGAAGTTTAATAGTATTTTTTCAACTTTTTTGTAAAAGAATCAAGAAAAAACACACATTTATCAAAATAAAGAAATAATTCAAAAAGAAAATAAAATTACATAAAATAGGAAATAAATGGAAATTAATATTTATTCATAAAAACAAAAAAAAATGATAAAACGAAAAGCTTAAAGAAATTAAAAATTAATATTTTGCATAAAAATTCAATAATATTTAAAAAAACAATAACAAAATATATTTCTAAAAAGTATCGAAATATGTGTCAAAGAATATAATTAGTTTTAGTAAATTATTAATCCATTTTTATAAATAGAAAATTATTAAAAATGGAAGAAGTTTTAATTTCTGTATTTAATTTTGAATAGATTTTAAATAAAGATGCAAAATATCATTTTAAAATATCATGAATCGATATATAATTATATATTTAAAAAATTGTTTTAATTTAAATATGTGTATAATTAAGAGCTATTATATATTTATTCAAAGATTTTATAAAAAAACTATTTATAAATTATTAATTATTTTAAATTAATTATCAATAAGTAATAAATAAATTTAGAAATAAATACTAATTTTTAAATACTTAATTGGTAAAAATCGTCATTTATTGTCAGGATAAACAATATATTCATATTTCATCTTGTTCTAATTATTCAGAAATCCACATTGGGAATTTTAATCAATTTCAGTTTTTATTTTCATATCTTATAAAAATACATTCTTGAATATAAATAATATGAAACATTCATCAAAAATTCTGCTTTTAAACTTTTTACTGGATTTAGAATTTTTTCTTTCAATTATATATTCATAAATCCTTTTGATAATTTTTTCAACTATCCTGTTTTCCACATAATTTTATTCTAAATTTTTGTATTAGGTTCAGGAGAGATTTATGCATCATTAGGTATATTTTCATTAAGCAATAATTCGATCTATACACTCAATAAATCGCTTTTATTATCATTCGTTTTATGTTATAAAATAATTTATGTATGTTCTTATTGTTCAATCGTAAAAATTATCAATAATGGTACTCTAGAAGATGAAAATTAAGATGGATTTAAAATATAGTCTATTATAGGAAATTATTTTTATTAATTTTTAAATTGATATTTATCTTTATTCAATTAATTTAATTATACGAGAGGCTTATATTAAATCTATTTTTTATCTGACCATAATGACTAATCTAAATAGAGATACATATTTTCTATATCTTCATCTTTATTTTCAATTGATATTTAACCAAATATTTTTACATTTTTTATTTTATATAAGCAAAATTAAAGTTATACTTTTTCTGTTATTTTTAAATTTGACTTTATAATTTATGGAGTTTTAATAGTTGCAATGTCTTATTATACTTTAATATCTTTTTTATTCTCTGTATTTTCTTATATATTTTATTATAATGCAAATTATTTATATATTTGTGTTTATCTTTACTTAATTGGTTACAGAATTTTTATTTATTTCGAAAAATATTTATAAATTTCATCAATTTTCATATATTATTTTTATTTTTTTTAAAAAAGTATATTTGAACTAGCTATAATTTATTTTTCTGAATCATTATTTATAATGAAATTCAAAAGTATTTTATCATCTGCTTAATAAGGTTATTAATAAATTTGTTTAGGAATATCATCAAATAAAGATTTATATTATAATTTTTTCAAGTCTAATTCAAAATTCTTTAAAAATTCATCTAACAAAATAATAATAAAAGGAAACTTTTTAATGTCTTTAAATATATTTATATTTAAGCATAATTTTTATAATAAATGATTAATTTTTTTTTATTCTCCAAAAGAGAATAATATGATTTAATAATCATTAATATATGCATAATTGGCTTAAGTTTAATTGTGTTAAATGCATTCATAATTAAATTTAGTTTTTTTTAAAGGATTTTACTATTTTTATTCAATCTTATTGATAAGTAATACTATATCCTTATTTCTTTCTTTGAATATTTGAAAAATTATTTCACCCTTTTCTTTGATAATCAATGCTTATATATTCATATCAATTATTTTGAAATTATTATTTAAAATTCATCTAATAAACAGTATTAATTTAAGATACTTTTATAAATCAAAAGATTTTAATGAGCGATACCATAGAAAACAGAACAATTAAATTCGTTTCTTATCCTGAGAATGAGGCTAATGAAAACAATTTCAAAAATGAAGTAACTGAATATCCCGGAGAATTAAAAGATGGATAATTATTATTGAAATTGGCTTATTTAAGTGTAGACCCTTATATGAGAGCTCGTATGAATCCAACTAAAAATTATTTTGAAGTTTTCTAAGTTGGTGAAGCAATAACTGTAATTAATATTCTTTATTCAGGGGGGAGCTATTTGTGAGATTATTTAAAGCAAAAATAGTACATTCTAGAAAAAATAATTTGTTATTGGTTTCTTACCTTGGACATTGTATTAAATAAGTGATGGGAATGGTTTATAGGCTCTACCCGAAGGGATTAAACCAAGCTATTTCCTCGGAGTATATTTTGATAAATTAAAAGTAATTAGGTATGCCAGGAATTTCAGGTTATTTACCTTTATTTAAAATTGGATTTGCTGATAAAGATTAAACAATTTATATTTCAGGAGCTGCCGGAGCTGTAGGGTATTTATTTTATTAAAATTCAGATCTGTTGCAGGTTAAGTTTGTAAAAGTTTGGGCATGACAGTAATTGGAAGTGCTGGAACTAAAGAAAAGTGTGAATATTTAAAAGTAAATAATTAATAAATGATAGGAAATTGGATTTGATTATATTATAAATTACAAAACAGAAAATGTGGATGATAGACTAAAATCATATGCCCCAGAAGGTTTGGACATCTATTTTGATAAGTAAATATATATGAAATTTAAAATAAATGTATAGTGTTGGTGGAGAAACTTTAGATATCGCATTTACTCATATGAAAATATTTGGAAGAATAATTGGTTGCGGATAAATCTCTAATTATGATACAAATAATAGATAAGGTTATATTTTTATAATATTTAGCTATAAATAATTCTTTTATGATTATTACAAGAAGATTAAGAATGGAAGGATTTATTATTACTGACTGGATGGCAGAATGGGCTTAGGCATAAACTGAATTGATTAGATTGTTCTAAGAAGGAAAATTAAAAATAAGAGAGACTGTTGTTGATGGATTTGAAAATACCACTAAAGCTTTTATGGGATTATTCAAAGGGGATAATATCGGTAAAATGATAGTTAAAATTTGACGTATTATAATTATTAAATTTTAATATATTTTACTATAAATTATAATATTTTACAATAAACAAAATAATATTTTACAATATCAATAAATAAAATGATATTTTACAATATCAATAAACAAAATAATATTTTACTATATTAATGAGCAAAATGCTTAAAAATATTAAAAATATCATAAATACTTAAAAATATTAAATTGAATTGCTTTTATAATATAATATTAAAATCTTAATAATAATCATTGAATAAAATCAGATTTGATATGGGTAATTGTTGTAATAGTGATTCACGTTTAAAATTAGACAAATTAAATGATTAATAATAACTTTGTGGACTATAATATATTTACAATGAAAACTAAGGAATATAACTTAATGTATAAAATAATAAAAAAAAGGTCAAATCTATGCATGATATGGAAACATTTTTTGAGTAAATACAAAACTAATAAAAACCAATAAAATTATTATAATTAAGTTTATAAAAGTAATATATTATTATACATTAGTCAATAAATATAAGGATCACAAATAGATAAAATATCCAATATATTATAATAAAATAGAGGATTTATCAAAATAATAATTGATATTTCAAATAACGATCTATAGGATTAAGATATAAAATCTTTATTTATTGAATTATAAAAGCATATAGATACAGTAAGACTAATAGAATTGAATTTTTCAGGGTTTTATAAAAATTATTTAGAAATGAATTCGGTGATGGATTGATTTAAAATTTAATAGATTTATTTTAAATAATGAAAGACAATTTGATATCATTAAATATAAATTTATCAAAGTATATAAATTTTTATTATTAGAAATGATGTGAGTTAAATTATGTTTAACAAATTTATAGATTCTATATATTAAATAGAAATACTTTAATAATTAACATTAACTTTACAATAGTATCATAAAATATATAAGATTAAATTTGAAATAAGAACAATTTTTGTACTTTTTTGAATCATTAAAATAGGATTAAATATTACTAAAATTAAATTTAGATTTTTCATAGTAATTCTATTTTATAATAAAGGAACAATATTGATAGTTCAGGTTTAAAATTTGATTTCCTCAAATAATTACAAAAATTAGAAAATTTAAATTTATCTTTAATAAAGTTTATTTTATTTTATTAGTAACAAAATTGATAATGAATTTTTAAATTTACTTGAAATATAGTTAGAAAAATATTTATGCGACATAAGTTTTTTTTAATTAAACTTTTAATAGTAAATAAATTTAAAATAGAAACGAAATAACTTAAGAATAAGAATTAATATTTGTTAATAAATTTAAAGAAAATAAATTTTTACCTCATACAAATTTGATAACAATAAATGACCAACTTATATTAAAACATAGACAATCTGTAATAATTTCATAATAATGAATTAAATATTTCAATGTAATTTCGGAAAATTGCTATTTTTTGTAGTTTTATTAAAAAATTTATCTCTTATAATTTTAAATATGTACCTTTATTTATTTTAAATTATTTTATTGTTATCCAATTTTAAAATTCTTTATGATTAAAATCCTTTTATTTATACTTAATTTCCAGATTTTGAACTTTTACCCCAATTATCATCATAAATTTTTATGTTGAATTCATCTATTGGGTCTAAATATGTTTATTTTTTCTAATTTTTATTCTATTAATCTAAAATCTATTTCAATCTTTATTATTCTTATTATACTGTTTCGTCATTTATTAATAAATCTATTTTATCTTTTTTTTATATTATCTTACCATTCTTATTTTAATTTATATAAATACTTATGTTATTTTTATTTTCCTTTTTAATTATTATAATGGAATACTAATTTCCTATACTTCTTAAATAACATCTATTTTTTTATTCAAAGATTATTTTATTTAATTTTTCAAATTTGATGGAATATTTTATGTCTAAAATAACTTATTATATTCAGTTTTTGTCATTTTATTATCTTTTATCCTTTTTTATTACGAGTTTATAACCATATTATCACTTGCTATCTAAACCCCAGACTATAAATAAAATTAACTCCAAGAAAAATCTATATTATTCTAAAATTTGGGTTATTCAATTAATAAATTTATCTATTTTTTAGGATTATACGTTATTGAATCTTTTTTGATCTTTTTATATAATAAAATCTACTCTCACATTATTTTATATAATTTGTGGTTTTTAAGAAACGTTAAAATTAATACTCTAAAAACTAGATGGTAGTTTTTTTATTTCTATAGGATTTATAGCTATTACTTTTCCGTCAAAATCATATGTATAATTTGCTTTTTTACCTTAATTTTATAGAGTATTTATGAAATCATTTTATTATTACTATTCCAGTTCTTTTTAATTTTGCTTTTATGTAATTTATTTTATGGTTTATAAACGCTCATCTTTGATATTTCTTAATTTATCTATTATTAAATTATAAAAGACTATCTTAAATTTAATCATTGTCATCAAATACTTCAATTTAAAATGTTTATAAATTTTCTTCTTTTTCAATTTCTTATTAATCATTTTGATAAACACTAAATTCAGAATCTCTTTATTTCAAATTTTCAAAATTTGGTTCTTAATGAAAATTAATTACTTGAATTTTATTTTTAAAGTTTTAACATAGAAGTTAAAGATTCCCTATCAATATCAATATGTTTTTAATATTATATATTCATCCAATTATCTATATAAATCTCTTAAATTTCATCATCTATTTTATCATATTTATTGTGAATTTTATCTTAACATAAATTTATTTGCTCTAAAAAGCAAAAATTATTCTTTGTAGTCTTAATTTTCAAAAAATTAACTAGTAATATAAGATTAAATTTAAATTTAAATTTCAAACAAATATTAAAACTTTTTAATTTGTTATAATGTTTGTCATCAATTTTTTTATTAACATTATCCAAAGTATAACTGACAATTTTTTGACAGGCATCCTTATAATTTTATTTAATACAATGTAGTTAGTCAAATTTTCTTATGAAAATTCAACAGTATGCATATTTTAACTATCATCTTAACTATTGAAACTCAAATCTTAATCATTCAAATTATGTGACATTTTAATAATTTAACGTAAATTAATTTAATTTTTAAATAAAATTAACAAAAATTTATTTAGTAAAAAAATTATTTGATAAAATATTTATATTCAAATGTAAATTTGAATTTATAGTTTATACAATATGAATTAAGATTAATAGGAAATATTTGAGCATATTAAAGAATTTTTGAACTATCATAATATGTCAAATACTATAGAGTGTATTGAGGCAGAATAAAAAACAAAAAATGTACATATTTTTTAATAAAGGTATCTAACAAAATGACTAAAAAAAATCAAAATTCAAATAATAATTTGCCAAAAATTTGCTAAATAATAAATCCTAAAAATAAAGAATAATATCAAAAATAATAAACAGAGAAATATACTTAAGTTTTACAAGCAGGAAGATAGATTTTTGCTGTATCTATAAATTTATTATAATTGTTGCATTCATTAAAAGACGTTATTTTTATATAAAATAGAAAAATGAGAATATATCTGAAACTATAGAAAATTATAAAATATAACTCGGTAAACATCATAAAGTTATACTAAATGATGGGAAACCAGAAGGTAATAATTTTTATTTAAAGGAAATGAATTGATCACAGAAACAATTATATAAGAGCATAAATAAAAATTAATCAATAATTTTTAAGAAAAAAATGTAGAAGGAATGGTTGAAGTTTTATTATCTCTTCGTGTGAATTCTTTATAAATTGCCCCTGAATTAAGAAAAAAATTAGTCAACGAATTAATTCAAAATGATATTTTGCTTATAAGTGAAAATTAAAAATTTGAATTTATAATTGCTATCTTGAATTAGGGTAGTTCAAGCTTAAAACATGCTATAACTAGTTTAATATCAGTTATAAGTAGTACTATTAAAGGGGTTGAATATCTGACATCAAAAAATAATATGGTGTTATATTTATAAAATTTAAGATCGTAATAGAAAGTATTATAAAAATAATGAAATAATAAGAAAATGGAAACGTAACTTAAAGATTTTGCTTAGCAATACTATAAAAATCATCAATAAAAGAAGTATAATATATATATAAAGACTGTAATTCCATGTCTTGTCTAAAATGACTTAATTAATTGGACAGTAGATCTATGTTTCAGATCAGCTGTTGAAAAAATAAACGTTTTTTGTCTTGATTTTAGCAGTGCTATGCTTGCCAATATAATTCATACCCCAAGTACATTACATTATTTAGAAAAAAACTCAAAAGTAACTTAGGATGTAATTTATAGTTTTAATTTAGATTATGAATTCTATGCTCAAACTCATGAAAGAAAAGATCCCTGTTTCTGTTTTAATGCATATTCTTATATCTTTATCATATATGTCTAAAGAAAGTTTTGAAAAATAAATGGAAAAATGCAAATTTATAGAAAAAATCAATGATTTTGTCGAATAATATTCACAAATAAACACAGACGGTATTATTATTTTTATAAAAGATAATGAAGCAGCTGATATTGATAAGAAAACTGTTTTAGATTTGTGTGCTCATATGTTTCATCCTAAAGAGTCAAGTTTAGAAAATAGTGATAATTCGTATAATTTTTTATAACAAATAGAAAAGATAATGAATAAAAAAATGATGATAAAATCAAAGAATATGAAAATGAACAAGGAGAATTAATATTTGAATGCTTTTAAGATGAAGTAAGCTGATTGCTATCTAAAAAATTAAATAAAAATTCTATTAAATTAGATAATTGCAAAATTTCATAAATTTGGAATATTTTTTATTATTAAACCATAGAAATCTGATTTATAGATTAAACTAATATCATAAAAAAATTAGTAAGTTTAAAGTCTATCTAAATTTATAATGTTAAAATTCGATAAATTAGAATCATTATTGAAAATCTTATAAATTTATATCTCTTAGATTAATTTCATATTTATTAGACATTCTTCCATTTTAGTATTTACCATAAAATATATTATTATCTTAAATCAATATACCATAGCCTTGACATATTCCATTTTCAAAATTTCCGATACAAATTTGATTATTTTTTTAAAACATTTTACCTAATCCACTTATTTTTCCATCTTTAAAAGACCCTTCATATTTTATAAATCCATTTTTTTTAAGACTTCCATACCCATCCATTTTAAAATTTTTGATATATCCAGTATAAAACGATTAATTTTCAACATTAGATATTATAAATCCATTATATTACACATTTTCTTAAAAAGAATTGTTTTTATAAATTTAACTGATATCACATATAATATGTGAATCATCTTTTAAATAAATGCATGAAACTCCTTAAGGATTTAATCCATCGAATTAGTTGCTTTCAATTTTTAATACTTCATCTTTTTAATCGCAATACAATATTCCTTAAGTTATTTTATCATCTACATAATTAGCTTTGATATAAAGTTTATCATTTTTATAGATCTCAAAAAAACCATTCTTCTTATCTTTTATAAAACCCCCTATGTATTTATGTATTTTGTCTTAATATTTCCCAAATCCATGAAATTATCCATTATTTATAAAACCAAAATATCTAAAATTTTCACATTCTGTATACCCTATTTAATCTGGCAAATTAACATTACCAACAAATATATTTCCATTTTTGAATATTATTATTCCAAAATTATCAATTATAAATCTATTTCCAATTTAAATATGTGATATAAATCTTTTACATTTTATATTACTTCTCATACAATGAATCTTTTGAAAATGTCATATAACCTTTTAAAACATTATTTTTATATAATCCATGTACTACATTATAACTCTCTGGTCTTTTATCTATCATTTTATATATTCCTCCTTCTTATATATTTCCTTTATGTAATTTTCCGTTTCTATATATTATAAAATTGCTCTATTTCATATTAATATTAAATTAACTTATAAAACTGCTTATTTCAAAAAATTGTTATATATTTTTATAATTTTTTTAAAAAAAATTAAAAAAATATGCCGGTTCCCAGGATTGAACTGGGGACCCTATGATCTTCAGTCATATGCTCTCCCACTGAGCTAAACCGGCGTATATAATACATAGATTTTTTAATTTAAATATTGTAAATAATAAATGGAAAACCAAAATAATACAGAAGGAGAGTTAAATAAATAATATTTAGTAATGATCTTGATGAAAAAAAATAAAAAGTGTGGAAAGCATTTGGTAGAGAAACAGATGTTGGAAAAATACTATTTTCTTTATATAAAACAGGTAAACCTGCATAAATTAACTATCCTAAACCGAAATAAAAAAAATTTGACCCAAATAATCAACCAAAAGGTTATTTTTATTATTATTTTATAGAAATAAAACCATGTCCTTAAAAACATATAATCGATTATCCAGAATAGCCTATAGATGAACCATTTTTTGATAAAATGAGTATGATTCCAAAAAAAAAAATAATAATTAG
>Ga0233399_1000870_pt1 | contig 10953 bp, 5 predicted proteins | sample 43DmetaG_FD_182698 | JGI IMG/M metagenome (GOLD analysis project Ga0233399, IMG submission 182698) | Seawater microbial communities from Monterey Bay, California, United States - 43D | ecosystem: Environmental > Aquatic > Marine > Coastal | place: USA: California | collected 2016-11-08 | reverse complement strand
CCCCAAATATCATAAAAAAATATGATTATATTATATTAAAATCATTAATAATTTTTCATATTTTAAATATATTATTTTTTTATAAAATTTTTTAGAAAAATTAGATCATAAATTATTGTTTTCTTATTTATGTAAGACTTCTTTGGTAAATTTGAATTTTATATCTTTTAAATGATCATCAGAATTTTAAATATCAATTAGACTATATAAATATAAATATTACTATGATTTGTATTAATTTACAGTGGATTAGATTTCTTCTTAAAATTTCTAATTTCTTTGATCATATAAATCACGATGTTCAACTAATGAGTTAATTTCTCTTTTCAAACTATCTTATTGTAATTATATGGATTTCTAAATTTCAATTTCTCTTTATTTAATTCTATTATCAATTTATTTTATTTATTCAGTAAATTAATATGATTATTGATTTTTATCGCTCATAAAATTTAAATATATTGCTATTTTTAAAGTATATATTATTAAAATAAGTAGACATTAATAAAATTATTAATTCATTCATGAAGTTTTAGATTTTTTACTGGAAGTTTCTTCAAATATGATATATATAATTACACCAACCGTAATTATAATACATACAAATATGATAATACACCAAATTTTCTATTTTCTATCTTCAAAATGTTTCAACTCACTTGCATTATTTTAAAACTTTTCAGCTTATTTATTTATATTATTAGTTTTATCTTCTATTACATCTAATTTCTATATAAATTCAAAAACTACATTAATATTTTCATATAATTTTTACAGATTCTCTCCCATTTAATTATGTGTATCATCAATTTTTACTTATATATCTGCAACATTATCTTTATATTTATCGATTATTTATTTTATCTTTACATTGAATTACTTAAAAATTGATTTATCATTATAATATAAAGGATGTTTTTGTATAAGTTTCGTTAATTTATTATTTAATTTAATTGCTTGTTTTTTGTCAAATTTAACACTTGTTAATATCATAAATCCCTTTTTATATAATTATTACAATATGATGTGCATCTGTTTGACATATCCATGTTCCTTAAGTCGTATATTTTGTTTATATACTATTACTGTAATTTTTATTTAATTCTTATATTACAAATTAAATGTCTTTTAGTATTTATATTTAATCGCTATCATTTGTAAAATATTAATATAATATTTATTATTAATCACATTTAATTACACAAAAACATCTAATTTGATTCATTTTTTTTTCTATTTTAAGTTTTGATTAAATTATTATTTAATCATATAAATATTATTTGAATTTTAAAGAGACTTAATTTTTAAAAAATTTTTATTAATTCTAATTTTTAAAAATAATTAGAGAGATATTTAAAATTTTACCACATTAAAAATTTCATTTTTATATAGTTATAATAAACTAAATTAATTAAAAATGGATAGCACTTTATAATTTAATGATACTATAGAGAATTCTAAAAGTTTTGAAAATTATTAAACATTAAAAAATGATCCAAATCATAAGCAAAAAATTATAGCAAATATATCTGGTTTAACGATTAAAAATTAAATTTTAATAGTGAAAAAGCCAACAATAAAAAAAAATGCAAATTAATTGTAAAAATTAGAATAGATTGATGAATAAGTAAGTTTAAAAGCTATAAAAAAAGATTAAAAGCCATAAAGGAAAATTTAAAGTCTAGCTGTGAATTCTTGTTCTTCTTAAAATGATGATTAAATATATGGTAATTATGAAAAATATCAAGATTTATCATTTACTGAAAATTCAGTTTTTAATCTTTAGTAAAATAACAATATATTAATGTTTTAAAATCAAGATTATAAATAAACTTTCATAAATGAAGCATTTTTTAATTCTAAATATCTCTTTAAAAATGAAATTTTAAATTATCATCGATAAAAACTTGATTAAATAGATTTTGATTAAATTTAGGATGTTTTTATTAATATTTCAGAATAATTCGATATATTTTTTGAATAATTATTGATAATTTATTTTAACATTAAAAAAAATGTATTCAATATATTCAATTTATTTGTGTCTAAATAATTGTATTTTTTAGAAAAAAAAAAAGATTTATCTTATAATGATTATTTATATTTAGGAAAATTATATTTATTTCATAGAAGCTTTGAAATGGCTTAATAAATTTTTTAATATTTACTTGACTATTAGATGGGTGATTTGTTGTAAGTTGATATATGGATGGGATGGGCCTTATTATTAATGTCACGTAAATCTAATTTTTACGATAGAAATTTACAGATTAATTGTGCATAAAATTCTTTTTAATAAGCCAATCCTAAAGAGAAAGAATTGTTATTTTTAAAAGAAATTGGCATTGCATTTTGTAAAATAAATTCCTTTGGATTTTCAAGAATTTCATAAATTATAAATTAAATATAAAAAGTAAATAAAAGATATAAAAGATCGATCTTGTTTATTTTTCTGAAATTTAAGATGTAGTTATTCAATTAATTGAATTGAATTATGGATCAAATTAATAAGAAGCGTTTGTAAATTTAAAAAAAGCTTATCAAAAAGGTTACAATAGCTATTTTTATATTATTTTATAATAGCTTTTGTAATATCAATAAAATTAAGATCCCAATAATGGATAAAAATTACTACTATTAATCAATATGGGTATTTTTTATAATTTAAGCAATGTAAAAATTCGATTTACTTGACTAAACATAGATCCATGAAATTTAATTAATTAACATAAAATTAGCCAAATAATTTAAAAAAACCTAATTTTTTACTCAATTAATAACCTAACTAAATATTAAAAAAACAAAAAGGTTTACCATTATTAATATTTTTAAATAAAAAGATGATTTTAAATTATAGAAACATTTTTCAAATAATTTTTAATTAGTTTGCATTTAAAATACAAAGTTGCTTAATTATATTCAAAGTATAATTTAGGATTGACTGAAGATGCGCTGTCATATTATTTGGATACATCAAAAGCATTAACATATAATAGTATTTATGATTTTGAAGCATGTCTAAAAATCTAATTTAGTCTTATGCTAATATATAAAAATAGTGGATATTCTTTAAGAACTATAAAAATATATAAAAATATACAATAATAAGTTTAATTTTTTGAAAAAAAAATGAAAGTTATTGATATGAATCAATATTAAGTGTATTTCTTTGAAATTATGGATAAATATAAAAAAAAATTTGATTATTATTAAGAATATTATGATAATATTAAGATTACATAATAAGCTGTAATAAATTTATAATCTTTAATAAAATCTAAAAAAAATGAATAATAAGTATCATCATTTTGGGGATATTTTTAAAAAACAAATCAATAATTATAAGAAGACGAATTTTAAATAATCAAGTAATTTGACGAAGATTTGTATAGTTTGATAAAAATATTTTAATAATAAGAAAATAAAGAAAATATTGACATTTAAATGATATTAGAGAGAAATGCATGTAAATTTGAGTATTGGTTTTTGGTTTGGGTAATATTAAGGAGCAAAATATTGAGCTAAGTAATTAATTTCAAAATAAAAGGTAAAATTAGACACATAATAATTTATCATGACATTATAAAGTAAATTTGATTTAATAAATATAACAAATAACGAATATTTTCATGTTTCGAATGATTTTTTATTTGAATTATTAGGTAAATATTGTTAAAATTTGAATAATATCGAGGTAATGAATTATTTCAAAATAAAATATATATATAAATAAAATTATCATTAAACAATAAATTTTTTATAATAGAATAGGTATTATAATTAATCATTTTAGTAAACAATTATAAGAAAAAGAAATATATTCCTATTATATGGTTAAATGTCATATTAAATTAGCTTAATAAAAATAATTTTATAATAATGAATTTATGATTGATTAAATAATTAATTGCAATGATAAATATATTGAATAATAAATACCTTAAGAATAATAAACTGTTATTTTAGGAAAAATCTTATATAAAATTACAGAATTTCTTATTTTAAGCGATACAAATAAAGATCTTATAACTAAATTTTACTAAAATTCTAAATAAATATTGGATAATAATAATGAGACTGATTATTTAAAATCAAAAAAAAGATTTAGAATTTGAATATTTTTCTTTTTATAGAGAAATTTTTAATATAAATTTATAATAAATTATATTAAGTTATACAATTATTTTTGAAAATAAATCTTAAATTTAATATTTAAATAATTATTGAAACTTAAATGGAAAAACCAGAAAAACCTGTAGAGCCGGCTGAACCCGAAATTCGAGTATTAGAAGAAAATTTTTATTATGAAGAAGATCATTAAGAAAATGAGATTGCGGATTCAAAAATATCACGAGATTCCACTGCATTTCAGTAATGATAAAATATATTAAAGTGAATTATTTGGTTATGATAGTATGAAAAAATACAATCTAAATATTTTAGACGATGAAAATATAATATATATATGTGGTATTTCATATGTCATAATGAATATTAGAACAAAAGAAGTAAAAAAATACTTTACAAAAGATGGAGGCGGTATAGGAGCAATAGCAGTAAAAATTATTTCAAATAGGTTCATCCATAAAGAACTCATTTTTCTGTAGCCGAAAAAGGAACAAATCCAAATGTTTATATTTATGAATATCCATCTCTAAAACTTTATCGTATTTTGAGAAAAGGAACAGAAAAATCTTATTCAAATGTTTGTTTTAGTACATCAGGATAAAAATTTGCATCTGTGGGCTCATATCCAGATTATTTACTTTGTGTATGGGATTGGAAATAAGAATGCATATAATTAAAAACAAAAGCATTCAGTTAAGAAATTTATAGGGTCTCATTTTCGTAATATTACGAAGATACATTAATAAGTTCAGGGACTGGACATATTAGGTATATTTTATGTAATATAAGATTTTGGAAAATTGCAGAAACTTTTACTGGGTTAAAATTAAAAGGTAATATTGCTAAATTCGGTTAAGTAGAACTCTCTGATGTTTCTGCTTTTTACGGATTTCCTGATGGTAAAGTGTTGTCCGGAACAGAATACGGAACATTGTTATTATGGGAAGGTAAAATATTTTAAATATTAGGAAATTTTATAAAATGCTTGATTAACTTAGACGAGGAAAATAATTGCCATAAAGGAAACATCGAAGTTGTGTTTAGACACGAAGACAATATCATTACGGCAGGTACTGATGGATTTATAAAATTTTGGAATGCCCCAATTATTGATTAATCTGAAGGTGATGATAATCTAAATTTTTTTCTCAAACCTGTAAAAGAAATTAAAATTATGACTGATGAAACTGTAAAAAATCAAATATTATAGATGAATGCAAAAATAATAAATATATAAAGAACAGACACTTTTTGGCTAGTTTAAGATTCAAATGGAAAATTAATTTAACTAGATATAAATAATGATTACGCATAATCTGAAATTTTAAACGTAAAAGTTGGAAGAATTACAGATATGACATTAATGGATAAATAACCAGGGGTATATGAATATTTATTTATAGATAATTGTAGTTACAGAAGATTCTGCAATAAATGTATATGATTATAATCAAAAAAAAGAATTTTTAAGCAGAAAATTTTATGCAAAAGCCACTTGCATTAACATAGCATTTCAAAATTGTAATTTTTAATTTATTATTACATTAAAATTTAGATTTTTTATAAAATTTATTAAATTTCAAAATTTTATAATAGATTCAGAAAAAATATTTCATGCTTTTTTGAGATTTTTTTTAAAAATTTATTAAAAAAGTTGAAAATTTAATAAATTTTTTAAATAATCATTTTTGTATTGTATAAATTTTTATAAAATAATTTAGTTTGTGCTATAGGATTTGATAATGGTATTGTTCGTTTTGTTTAAATTAATCAGGATAGAATTAGACTTATTAAAAGTTTAAAAGTTCATAAAGATGGAATTACACAAATAAAATTTTCTCCTTAAATGAATATAGTTTGCATTGTTTCGGCATCAGGTGACATATTTTTTCTTTAAATTGATGAAGTTACATTAGACAAAATTGTTCCTTTTTGTTTCTTCGAGACTGGAAAATAGATTACAAGTTTATGTTGGAGTCAAAAATAAAAAAACATATTAGTCGGAACTAAATCAGGAAATATTATCTAGATTGAAGTACCTGCAATAGCTGATTGTGATTATACAGATACTTATCTTATGCCAATGAAATTTAAAATGTTCACAATGAAAATGATGGAAAGCTAAAAACCAAAAAAAGATCAAATGTCCATTGTAAATTTTTAAATAATTATAGGAATTTTTAATGAAAAAGAAAAATTTAGAAGAAAAAATTGATGTTGAATGGGAGCCTGAATCTATTTTAAATGTCATATATTATCAAGCTGATGAAAAAAGAGTTTTGGCTAGTGTTAATGGGAAATATTTAGGGTAAAATTCAATTTAAAATATTATATTTAAAATATTTTATTTAAAATCTTGTTTAAAATATTTTAAATATAAAATATATGATTATAGTTTCTTATATGTTATTGATATGAACTTAGAACGTCCATAATTCGGTATATCAACACCAAAAATTCCTCATAAAGTCTTATATTTCTCAGAGGATTTATTATTCATGGGAGGTGATGACGGATCATATTAAATTCGTCATAGATAAGATTTAGAAAAAGAGCTAAGAGTATTTGGCCATGATGTTGACAGTGGTAAAATAAAAAGTATTTGCATGAGCAAAGATAAAAAAGCTTTAATATCTGCAAGTTAGGATGGTGTCATAATGGTCTAAAGATTTGATTATCATAATGCATTGAAAACATTTTAAGGACAACTTTTTATTAGATATGAAGTTTATATTTTTAATTATAGCCACCTGAGATTGATGGTGCTTTAAGTTTATAAAAATTTGATACTGAGGCTGAGGATATTTTAGATGATAATATATATTCAATACAATAGGCTAAATTATTAGCAGAATAAGATGCTAGATTGAAATTGGCAGAAACAATCAAAGAAAAAGTCAAAAGAGAAATTAATGAATTGAGAGCTTTATTTGAAAAAATACAACAAGAAAATAGAGTTGGTAGTTTTGCATTATCTGTAATAAATTAAATTTAATTAAATTTATAATAATACAATAATATTAGGATGCATAAATGGAAATAGACCCCGAATATAATGAAATGATAGAATAATAAGTCTAATAAGAAATAGAAGAAACAAGAAAGGAATTAGCCTGGGATTTAGAATATGCGAGACTTAAGAAATAAAAACTAAAAGATTACGTTTAAGATGAACTTTTGATTAATCATTTTGTTGTTAGAGCTTTGAAACATCCTGAAGTATTTGTTTAAAGTTTTAAACTTAAAAAAATGAGTGAATATCTTTAAAAAAACTTAGAAGAAATTCATATGAAAATAAATAGTGAATTATCATAAGAATCTAATTTGCCCACATAAAAGGAAGATGTTGTACAAATTTAATAAGTTAAAATTGAAGAAATTACATAATTAGATGAGGTTGAAGCTGAATTCGATTAAAAATTAAAAGGAGCCAAATTAGAGAGAGAAAAGTAAAAAAGAGAAGAAGAGAAAATCAAAAAATAATTAGAGTTATTGGAAAAATCTAGACCTACCCAAACTTAAAATGCTCAAACAGATGGTGAGATCGATGTTGCATTTTCAAAATTAGGAAATTTCATGTTAAAATCATCAGCTCAATATGTGGTACCTGAAAGAGAAAGAATGAATGTTGAAAAGAAAAAAGGACATATATTTTTACTTGAAGAATATATATATACAAGTAAAAAGAATTTTAATTTTGAAATATAAGAATTAAAACACTTAAAATTAAAAATAGTTGAAAAAATAAATAAATATAATCTAAGAATACAAGTAATAAATTAAAAATTGGGAATCAATGAAGATTTATTTTAGCCAAAAATTGACTTTGCTAGTGAAGATCCAAACTAATAATTAGAAGTAAAGGACGACGAACTTCCTTAAAGAAAAGTTGTTATTGATGATAAGCCTTAAAAATAAAAACCAGAAGATTTGATTTAGAAAAAAACAATTGAATATTAAAGTTATCTTTTGATTAAGCCAAGAGCAGGATTATAAGTGAAATAAAGTTAGCTTGAATTAGAAGTTTAATAGGCAAAAGAAGTCACTCTTAAATATGAAAAATCTAAACTATTAAGTGAAATGGAGAATGAAATCTAAAGTTTTGATTAAAGAGTGGATATGTAAAATAATTTATAAATAGATGTTTAAAAGAAAAAAGATCACTAGAAAGAGAAATGAAGGTCAGTTCAATGAAATTAGTAACATTATATTAAGAATTATTAATTATGGGAGAAATGGAAGAAAAAGATAGACAATTGATTTAAAAACTAAGTGATTTAATGAAAGAAAAATAAACAATGGAAGATTAATAAAATGAAATTGCTGTTAATCTATAATAGATTAAAGTTTTTATATAATTTATTTTAAGGAAAATGAAATTCGTATAGATAGATTTTTAGTTGAAAATATGAAATATCTTAAAGAATTGGTATATACTGATGATGACTAAAAAAGAATGAAAATTCTTGATTATTATCGTTAAAAATTCAAAAAAAATAAGGCAAAAACCTTGAAATAATAAACTGAAGAGTAAGAAAATGAAGATGAAGACGATGAAGATAAAGAAGAATCTGATGAAGATGAATACATGAGCGATGAAGATGAAGAAAAATTGGATATCTCACCAGTTGAAAATGATTAAAAAACTAAAGATATTGTTGATAAAATTGTTGAATTAGAAAATGAATAAGAAAATTATAGAAAAAATAAATAAGATCTAGAGAGATAAAAAAAATAAATTTAAACCAAGGCAAGCAGTTTTTCATCATTCCTTAAAAGAACTGAATAAGAATTGTTAGATTTTTAAAAAGAAAAATTATAAAAAGTTAACAAATTAGACGTTTCATACTTCCTTAAATTATCATAAATTTAAAATTTAATTCCATTTGTATAAATATAGTCATAAAAATTATCCTTGTTAATTTAAAAAATTTTCACATATTTAAAAGGATAAATTTGATGATTATATTTAAATATTTAGAAATAAAATTATATTTGTCCTGATGATCTATAAAAATCAATTTTGTTCACGGAATAAGAGCTTCAAAATTTGTCAAATAAGATAAAGGAGCATTAAAATGATGAAAAAAAATCAAAAAAACAACATGAATAATTAAAAAAAAAGAAATCTATTCTCGACAAATAAATCAAAGAGAATAATGATTAAATATCTGATTTAACTTCAAAATATAAAGAAAAACATATGCTTAAATTCGGAGATTTGATTGACCTTAAAATTTTAGATGCTCTTGAACCAACTAAATAAGTTTTAGAAATGAGATAAAAATTCAAACATGAAGAGAGAGAATCGATTAAAAAAGTTGAAAATTCTATGTAAAGTTTAATGGCAACAAAAAAAAGACTACTTGATTCTAAGAGAGAGAATACAAAAATAATCAATAAAATTTAATAATTAGGTAAGTAATAAATGGATTTGAATAAACAATTAGACTCAACAAATAAAAATCTTTTTGTATATACATATTTAATTTAAAGAAAGAAGAGAATGAAGACAAAAAGAATAATTTAGAGAGCGAAAAATAAAATCTTAAAGAATTAGTAACTTTCCTTAGCAAATAAATTGAAGATATAAAAACAGAAATTGGACTTTTCAAGAGAAAAGGGGGTCATATATATACAATGGTTACCACAAATAAAAAATGATAATAAAAATAATGATCATTATTTTAAATTTAAAAATAATTTTATAAAAATAATCATCTTTCAAACATTATAGATAATAATGCAGTATCTAAAATACTATTATATTAATCTACTAAATTGTCTTAAGAACTATTTTAAGATTCATCTAAATATCTATCATTAATACTATATTTATGTGATTTTTTCTTACCAAATATTAAAAATCTAGTTTATGAATCAAATCCATAGAAAAAAAATGTACTTAAACCACTTAATGCAATAAAAAAATGAACAATATTTGAATATATTTCATAATTAAAATTGCGCTAACAAACAAAATTATATAAACGATATAATATTGGAAATGACCAACATAATGCATAAGAAATTGCAATATTATTTAATTATTATATTTTTACTAAATTTTGTTTATTTATTAATTATTTTATTTTTATTACATTTCTAATTTAAACGAAGGCTATTACATTAAAAATAAGACTTATAAATCTTAATCCGTAAAAAAAACCGAACTAAAAATTAAAAAAAGTACTAAAAGGTAATTTCTCAGATCATAATCTTTCTCTATATTTAACCAACATATAAAAGATAATGACTTTTTGTATTCATCATAAGGAATTATAGAAAAAATTAATGAGACCAATATTAAAATATATAAGATAGTATTGTCATTATGTTAAATCTTTTTAATTATAATTTACACTAAATTTTTGCTTTACAACTGTGAGGTACAACAGAAGTATTATGTAATTTTAGCAGAATAAAGCTGAATTTGAAAAAAATGATAGAAAAACTCCCTATATTTATTTTAATGTAAACTTATAAATTACATATTGTCTCATTATCTTATATAAAAGGAATCAAAATGATTTAAAAAAAAGCAAAGGCAAATATATTTATGCTTAGATAAAATATCCATTTTTTCGCAAAATTTCTTAATTTTTTGTGTCTCAAATAAATGAATATATTTATTCCTGAAATAAATATTGCTAATGTATTTACCACTATTGTTGCTATGAATAATAAATCTTTATAAAAATCTACATCCATATAATTTTTTATATAATTAATGTTATAATTAAATTTATAATAATTTTTTTAAATATACTATTATTTTAGACTTTTAAAATAATAATATTTTTTTATGAAGGGGTTGGGGGTTGG
>Ga0233399_1000869_pt1 | contig 10962 bp, 10 predicted proteins | sample 43DmetaG_FD_182698 | JGI IMG/M metagenome (GOLD analysis project Ga0233399, IMG submission 182698) | Seawater microbial communities from Monterey Bay, California, United States - 43D | ecosystem: Environmental > Aquatic > Marine > Coastal | place: USA: California | collected 2016-11-08 | reverse complement strand
CATCTAAGAAAAAGAAGAAAAATTGTTGTAAGAAAACCAGTAGAAACAGACTGCCAAATGGTAAAGGGCTCTTATGTTCCAAAAGACGCTATTAGGCTTAATGAGGCATGTGCTTCTGGAGAGGATATAGATGTAGTGTGCCCCTTTTGTTATGAGCTTGAAGCGAGCCCCGAAGAGGCAAGCGTCTTCGCTGATAGGCCCCTAGAGCTTTTTGACCTTGTTAAAGCCTGCCAATCAAAGACAGGAGGGCAATTTGTTTTCGTTGAGGGGGCTGGAGGCATATACTCCCCCATCGCAAACAATGCGCTCAACTCTGACCTAGCGATTGAGCTAAAAATGCCAATCATCATCGTGGTTAAAGATGAGCTTGGTGCAATTGGCCAGGCGCTTTTATCAATCAATGCCGCTCAAACTAATAATTTGGATATAGCCTGTGTTGTTCTTAATGAAATGGCGCCAAATCATCTATCTAATGCTCAGGCATTAAGGGCTTATACTAAAGTCCCAGTCTTAGAATATTCAAAAAACAAGCAAAAGCTTTTTTGCGCTGAGATAGAGAAACTAATCTAGAATTTTAAGGCTTGGTTTTTTGTCGTTTTTTTCTTGATCAGATTTTGGCATATCAAACATCATGCCCTCACCATTTTCATGAGCATAAATTGATAGAACCGCATTACACGGCACAACAATTTTTTGCGACTTGCCCTGAAAGCGCGCTTTAAAGATTATTGCTTCGTTATTAATAGTACGACCAACAGTTGCAGAAGAGCTAATGTTTAAGACCATTTTTCCGTTTGCATCATGCCCCTCGGGAACAACTACGCCAACACTTTTTGTATTTACAAGCAAATATGGCGTAAGCTTGTTATCCTCTATCCAGTCACAATAAGCGCGAATAAGATAGGGAATAACTCCTGACATTTACTAATTAATTGAAGTCTTTTTCAGCAAAAGTAAGACTGTCATGAAAGCCTTCTTTTTCAAAAAGCCTATTTGCATAATCTTTGATTGGCTTAGCTTTTTCACCCAGTGATATTCCTAAAACATCAAGCCTCCAAAGAATTGGTGCAATACAAACATCAACTAGAGTCATCGTGTCACTTTTGAAATATGGCTTATGAGCAAAAAGAGGGAGCAACTCTAACAAGTTTCCGTTCAAAGTTTTTCTTGCTGCGTCCGCCTCTTTTTTGTTTCCGTTAAGGATAGTGTTAACTAACTCATACCAACAGCCATCTGCTCTTGTAAAGCGATAGATTAGAAGGCGCTTTTCAGCTTTTTCAATTGGATCTACCGGCAAAAGAGGGGGGAAGGGAAAACGCTCATCGAGATACTCCATGATCACAGAAAGGTCGTACAGAACCATGCCTCTGTCAAAAAGAGTGGGCAGTGTTTCGCATGGATTGAGTTCTAGAACTTCTTCAGGCATTTCCTCAAAGCTGACTTCTACCACTTCTCTTTCAATTGATTTGTGCGCCATAATGAATCTTACAGCGTGAGACTCAAGTTCTTGCGATGCAGAGTATAGTGTTGTAGAAGCGGGGTTAGGTTTTGATAGCATATTTTTACCAGTTTAGTTTAATATTCCGTCAGCACAGCAGAAGACGGAAGCGATGAAAGATTGTAACAGAAATTAGTCGCGACGTCTCCAAACGCCATACTTGACGTCTTTCCAGTATTCTTTTTTAAGCATATAAACAAGAATAAATAAGACACCTAAAAACAAGAGAACCCACTTTCCAAGCTGCAAGCGAATGAGCTTTGCTGGTTCGCCGACATAATCTAAGAAGTTTGTAATATCACGAACACTATTGTCGAATTCAGCTTCAGACTGATCTTTTCTAAGGGACCAGAGCGCATCAGGCATTGACGCATTGACTAGAACCTTGTTGTTGACGCCGAATATTCTTGATTCGTCTTCATAGAAGCTTCTTAGGTAAGTATAGATCCAGTCTGTTCCTTTTGATCTTGCAACTAGAGAAAGATCTGGAGGCACTCCTCCAAACCACTTCGATGCGGCATTTTCTGGCATTGCAGTAACCATTGGTTCGCCTGGTTTATTGCCTGCAAACATAAGGTTTTGGGCAATCAACTCATCTGACAAGCCCAAATCACTACCTATTCTGTTGTAGCGCATAAAGCTTATTGCATGACAACCCGAGCAATAATTCATAAAAAGCTTAGCACCGTTTTGAAGAGAGGCTCTATCCATAATGTCTGTGTCAGCGTGGTCAAGGTGAACTTTGCTCGCAGCAAACCCATTCAATGATAAAAGCGATAAAGAAAAGACAAGAGCTAGAGTTTTTAAACTTTTCATATATTACTCCGTAACTCTTAATGGCACTTCTTTTGTTTTTCCAATTGAAGTGTACCAAGGCATTAAAATGAAATAGGCAAAATATAGTACTGTTGCAATTCTCCCCAATAAAGCATATGTTGGGGTTACAGGTTTTAGTCCTAACCAGCCAAGCATAACAAAGCTAACAACAAAAATGCCTAGAGCCCACTTATAAATAGGGCTTCTATAGCGTATTGATTTAACTGGGCTTCGATCCAGCCATGGCAATGCAAAAAAGATAAGAATTGCAGCAAACATAGCCAAAACACCTGGAAATTGAGAGCCAAACATTGGTGGTATCGCCCTTAAGACTGAATAAAAAGGAGTTAAGTACCATACAGGGGCAATATGCTCAGGCGTTTTAAGAGGATTTGCTTCGACAAAGTTGGCATGCTCTAAGAAATAACCATTAAGAGCAGGCGCATAGAAAATCACCGCGCACATAATCCATATAAAGCCTACAACAACCATGCTGTCTTTGATTGTAAAGTATGGGTGAAAAGGAATACCATCTTTAGGGATGCCATCTTTATCTTTGTTCTCTTTAATTTCAATACCATCAGGGTTGTTAGAACCAACATGATGAAGTGCAACCAAATGAAGAAAAACTAGAACCACTAAAAGCAATGGTAATACAATTACGTGAAGAGAGAAAAAGCGATTCAGGGTGGCGTCTCCAACAGCATAGTCACCCAGTATCCATACCAATAGGTCTGGCCCAATAACTGGCACAGAGCCAAACAGAGAGATAATTACTTGAGCGCCCCAAAAAGACATCTGCCCCCAAGGAAGCACATACCCAAAAAACGCCTCTGCAGCAAGCAAAACGTAAAGAAGCATTCCTAAAATCCATAGAAATTCTCTTGGACCCTTGTAAGAGCCATAAAGAAGAGCCCTAAACATGTGAAGATAAATAATTACAAAAAATGCTGATGCGCCTGTAGAGTGAAGATAGCGAATTAGCCAGCCCCATTCGATATCTCTCATAATATATTCTACTGAGGCAAATGCGTTAGCCGCATCTGGCTTGTAGTACATTGTTAAAAATATCCCTGTAATTAGTTGCATACCAAGCATTAGCACAGCAAGCCCACCAAAGAAATACCAAAAATTAAAGTTTCTTGGCGTGTAGTATTCTGCTAAATGTTCGTTCCAAACTTTTGAGAGAGGGAACCTTTGGTCTATCCAGCTTTGATTTTTTTTCATACTGATTAATTATGTATTTTTATGGTCAATGCCAACTCGAATAAGTGAATCAGTCACATACTGATATGGCGGTATTTCAAGATTTGTTGGCGCTGGGACCCCCGCATAAACACGACCAGCAAGGTCAAACTTAGAGCCATGACATGGACAGTAGAACCCACCTTTCCAGCTATCACCACCTAGGTCAGAAGCGCCTGGCTCCGGCCTATATGTAGGAGAGCAGCCAAGGTGTGTGCAAACACCAACTATCACAGCAACTTCTTCTTTGTTCTCTATAGAGCGAAAACTTGAAGACACATATTTTGGCTGTTGATTTTTTGAGTTTCCAGTTCCACTTGGATCTGCTAGCTTGCTCATTAATTCTTCCGATGTAAGCGCGTCTAGAGCAGATTCATCTCTTTTAAAAACCCAAACAGGTTTTTTTCGCCACAAAACTCTCACAAGTTGGCCTGATTCAAGCTTTGAAATGTCGACATCAACTGGAGCCCCTGCAGCTTTAGTTTTGGCTGATGGTTTCCATGTTGACAGGAAGGGCCAGGCTACGAAGCCAACGCCAACAGCACCAACAACACCAGTTGCTTGCGTCAAAAAGCGTCTCTTTTTTAAATCAATAGTTTGTTCAGACATATAAATTTTAGGCGATGTTAAGTTTTTAAAACCGCACTATTATAATGTATAGGGACAAAATTTAAAAGCAAAAATGATTCAACTTAACTAGTATTTTTTTTCATCAACACTGATCGATAATAATTCAATATTAGAGAGCCCATCGATTTTGTTAATGATTGACAAAATTTTATTTTTTTGCTTCTTTGCTCGAAAAGCAGTTGAGGGGTTTTTTGCTGCAAGAAAGACTTTGTTGTTTTCAATTAAACATAAAGAGAGTCCAGCAAGCTCTTTAGGAAGCTCTTTCTTCAAAAGCTCATTAAAGTGGTTGTGATATTTAGCCTTTTCAAACAAAAGGCCTAGGCCACCACTAGGCGTAAAATTTGTCGGGTTTTCTTTTGTTTTATCTTGCATATGTGAGAAAATACCACAGTTTTGTCAACTAATGTTTTGTTCTTCAATGAGTATTATAAATAATGTTTTATCAAAGGTTATTGGCTCTCGCAACGATCGCCTCATCAAAAAATATAGCGGCCAGGTAGCAAGAATCAATTCCCTTGAGCCACAAATGCAGTCTATGAGCGATGATGAGCTTTCTTCAATAACCGCCAGACTCAAGCAAAGAGTAGAAAATAAGGAAACCACGGAAGATATTCTTCCTGAGGCCTTTGCAGCGGTTAGAGAGGCGAGTCAAAGAGCCCTTGGATTAAGACACTATGATGTTCAGCTCATTGGCGGAATGGTTCTCCATGAGGGGTGCATCTCTGAAATGGGCACAGGAGAAGGTAAAACTCTTGTTGCTACCCTGCCAGCTTATCTTAACGCAATATTTGGTAACAAGGTTCACGTTGTTACAGTTAACGACTATTTGGCCTCTAGGGATGCAGAGTGGATGGGAAAAGTATTTTCCTTTTTGGGTCTTTCTGTAGGAACTTCTATTTCTGGAATGTCTGGAGAAGAAAAACAACAAGCATATTCTTGCGATATAACTTATGCAACGAACAATGAGCTTGGTTTTGACTATCTTCGCGACAACATGGCATTTTCAAGCGATCAAAAAATGTTGCAAGAGTTGTCTTTTGCAATCATAGATGAAGTTGACTCAATCTTAATTGACGAGGCAAGAACGCCATTGGTCATTTCTGGCCCATCAGGAGACCACGGGGAAGTTTATAAAGCCATCAATGCTATGATCCCTAAGTTTTCACTTCAAACTGAGAAAGGACAAGGAAAAGAAGTTGAAATTATTGTCCCTGGTGATTACACAATTGATGAAAAACATAAGCAGGTATTTTTGAGCGATGATGGCCATGTTAAGGCAGAAAATATGCTTATTGAGGCTGGGGCTCTAACAGAGGGCTCCAGTTTGTACGATGCGAGCAATATTATATTGTTGCAACACCTTATTTCAGGGCTCAGGGCGCATGTTTTGTTTCAAAAAAACGTGCACTACATTGTAAAAAACGATGAGGTTGTTATTGTAGACGAGTTTACTGGGAGAACAATGGAAGGAAGAAGGTGGTCCGAGGGTCTTCATCAAGCAATTGAAGCCAAAGAAAACGTCAGTATTAAACAGGAAAACCAGACCCTGGCTTCAATAACCTATCAAAATTATTTTAGGCTTTATGATAAGTTGTCTGGCATGACTGGAACTGCAGAAACAGAGGCTACAGAGCTTCAAGATATTTATGGGCTAGAGGTCGTCGTCGTTCCTCAAAATGCTAGCTCAGCTCGTGAGGACTTGTCGGACTTGATTTATGGAACGATGGATGAAAAGCTAGATGCAGTCTTAAGGGACATTGTTGATTGTCAATCTAGAAACCAGCCGGTGCTTGTAGGTACAAGTAGTATTGAGAGTTCAGAAAGTGTTTCGGCCATTCTTAAGAAAAATAAAATAAAGCATGAGGTGCTTAATGCAAAACAACATGAGCGTGAGGCGGAAATTGTTGCAAATGCGGGCGCTCCTGGAGCAGTAACTATTTCTACAAATATGGCTGGACGAGGGACAGATATTGTTCTTGGCGGAAGGCCATTAGAAGGTGCTGGAGAATCAGAAAAAAGAGCTTGGAAAGATAAACATAACGCTGTCTTAAAGGCAGGAGGCCTTCATATTATTGGCACAGAAAGAAACGAATCGAGAAGGGTGGACAACCAGCTAAGAGGAAGGGCCGGGAGACAAGGAGACGTTGGATCAACAAGGTTTTACCTGTCCTTAGAGGACAGCTTGATGAAAATATTTGCATCTGAAAAAACAGCAAGCATGATGAAAAAGCTGGGGATGAAAGAAGGAGAGGCTCTTGAGCATAGCTGGTTAAATAAGACAATTGCTAATGCACAGAAAAAAGTAGAAGGCATGCATTATGATGCACGAAAACAATTGCTTGAATACGATGATGTTGCAAATGATCAACGTAAAGTTGTCTATGAGCTAAGGGACGAGCTAATGAGCAAAGATGACGTGAAAGATCGCTATGAAACTATAAGGGCGGAGGTTATAAGCGATCTTTTTGCACAACACATTTCAACACAAGTTTTGGAAGATGATTGGGACGTTGAAGGCCTAAGTAAGGCCTTGGTTGATTCTTATGAGGTAGATGTCCCCATCCAAAAAATGATTGATGAAGGTGTGGATGTTGACGTAATGTTGGAAATGATTCAATCGGGTTTTATGACTGCTCATGATGCAAAAGAAAAGCTGATTGGTGCTGAAACCATGAGAACTTTTGAAAAGGCGGTGATGCTTAGAGCTCTTGACCATCACTGGAAAGAGCATTTGGCAGTTATGGACCAACTGCGCCAGAGTGTAAATCTGCGTGGATATGGCCAAAAAAACCCGGTTCAGGAATATAAGCGCGAGTCTTTCCAAATGTTTACTGAGCTTTTGGACACAATAAACATAGAAATTGTAAAGGCCTTAAGTAGCGTAAATCTTGAGCAAGTTGCACCTCAGCAAAAGGATGTAATAGAGGAAAGCGAGAGCCAAGGCGCTCCAAAAGTGCGACTTACCTCAGCGCCTCCTGGCGGATCATCTTCAGGCCAACAGCCAAAAAGAAACCTTAAGGTGGGCAGAAACGATCCTTGTCCCTGCGGCTCTGGAAAAAAATATAAATTATGTCATGGTTAAAGCTATTCCAATAGCCCCAACATTTCTTTTATGGAGAAACTAAATCTTACTCGCCCAGACGACTGGCATCTTCATTTAAGGCAAGGAAGCCTAATGAGTTCTGTTGTTGGAATGACTGCGAGACAAATGGGTAGAGCAGTTGTTATGCCAAACCTGTCCCCTCCAATAAGAACCGTTGGAGAGTCTTTGAAATATCGTTCTGAAATTATTGCCTCGCTTCCCAAGCAGTCAAGCTTCAACCCTTTAATGACTTTGTATCTAACTGATCAAACTACCAAACAAGATATTATTGATGCAAGTCAGAACGAACATGTTTATGCTGTAAAGTTATATCCAGCTGGAGCAACAACCAACTCAGATGATGGAGTGACAGCCTTGTCGAGTTTGTATGCCACGATAGAACAAATGCAAAAAGAAGAAATGCCTCTGCTTATACATGGCGAGGTTACGCATGCTGAAGTAGACGTCTTTGATAGAGAAAAAGTTTTCATTGAAACAATCCTTGATCCCCTTTTGAAAAGGTTTCCTGAGCTAAAAGTTGTTTTAGAGCACATAACAACCAAAGAGGCGGTTGACTTTGTCACTGATGCCAGTCAAGATATTGCAGCAACTATTACAGCTCATCATTTGCTAGCTAATAGAAATCACATGTTTATGGGCGGTATTAAGCCGCACTATTATTGCCTGCCTGTCCTTAAAAGAAGGGCTCCACACCAAAAGTCCTTGATCAAGGCAGCCACATCTGGCAATCCTCGGTTTTTCTTAGGGACTGACTCCGCCCCACATGACAGGCTTCACAAAGAGTCAGCGTGCGGTTGCGCCGGTGTCTTTAGTGCCCATGCTGCGATAGAGCTCTATGCAGAGGCTTTTGATAAAGCAAATAAAATTGAGAGACTTGAAGGCTTTGCATCACACTACGGTGCTGATTTTTATGGTCTAGATAGAAATAAGGATACAATAATGCTAGAGAAAAAAAGCTGGCAGGTTCCTGATAGTTTTGAGTTTTCTGGCGCTGAGGTTGTTCCGTTTTTTTCAGGGGAGGATCTTTCCTGGAGGCTTGTCTCTTAGTCCTTTTTTTGCTTTGAAAAAAAACTTGCTCTTTTCGACATCCTTCTGAATTTGTTCTTTGAGCTCGTCGAAAGAACCAAACTTTATTTCGTCTCGGCACTTTTGTCTAAAAATAACCTTAACATATTCGCTGTAGATTTCTTGGTCAAAGTCAAAAATGAACACCTCTAGAAGTGTTTTTGTGCCGCCAAGTGTAGGACGCCTTCCGACATTACAAACTCCAGCATAGGTGTTAGAATTATGCACAATATTTACGCTATAAACCCCTAACACTGGGCTAAGCTTTCTTTTTATGCCTATATTTGCTGTAGGAAACCCTATCGTTCTTCCTATTTGATCTCCATGTGCCACTTTTCCACTTATTGAAAAAGGTCTTCCCAAAAAGATCTCGGCGCTTTTAAAGTCTCCTTTTGAGAGCATATTCCTTATTTCAGAGCTGCTGACACGAAGGCTTTCTATTGAAACACCATTAATTTTTTGTAACACAAAGTTATGCTCTAAAGACATTTGTTTGAGCATAGAGAAGTCACCCTCTCGGCCTTTTCCAAAGCGAAAATCATCACCAACAAGGCAGTATCGCACTCCTGTTTTTTCAACAAGCACTTTATTAACGAAGTCAGCAGCTTTTAGCTCAGAAAAAGACTTATTGAATCTAATTAAAAGGTGCTTATCAACTCCAAGGGATTCAAGCAGTAGGTGCTTATCTCGGAAGTTGTTAATTCTGGCCTTGGGTCTGCCAAAAAAAGTTTCAGGAGTTACTGAAAAGGAAATGACTAGAGAAGGAAGCCCAAGTTCTTTGGCTTTTTTTACAAGTTTTTTTAGTATTTCTTGATGGCCAACATGAACCCCATCAAAATTACCAATAGTTAAAACACACCCAGACAGGCTTTTTAGATTGTGTAGTCCTCTAATTAATTCCATAAGCGTATTTTACTGTCGATAACATTCTTTATTTGTCATTAAAGTGACTGAATTATTTTTTTTACAGGAGCAGGCACCCCCTTTAAAAGAGTCTTTGTTTTAAAGTAATTTTTTTTGCCACCAGGAGAGTTAATTATTATGGGGGTAATCCATAAATTATAATGGGTAAATGCGTGTTTAAATTTTTCAAGGCGATGAATAACTGTTGCCCTGCTGTTATGTATTTTTATTGTTTTTTCAATCATTGTTTTTGTATCTTGACACTCTTCAAAACACCAAAGCCCGCCCCAAACTCCTGAACTTGGCCTCTTCATCAAAAAAACATCTTTTTTTTCATTAAGATAAATCAGAAAAACTATGTTTTTTTCAGGCTTTGGAGCTGTTTTTGTTTTTTTCTTCGGAAAAAATGGTTGTGCCTTGTTGATGAATGCTTCACAGCCGGTTGAGATTGGACATTTGTCACAAAGAGGGTTTTTTGGAGTACAAACTGTTGCTCCAATGTCCATTATTGCTTGAGTGTACTCTGCATTTTTCTCTGAGGGGGTGTGAAAGTTGGCCAGACTCCAAAGTTTCTTCATTACTGGCGCCTCTGAATAATGGCCATCTAACATGTGATACCTGGCAAGAACTCTTTTAACATTGCCATCAAGTATTGGCGACCTTAGGTTGCTTCCTAAAGACAAGATTGCCCCAGCAGTTGATGGGCCGATTCCAGGTAATGAGATCAGCTCAGATTCGTTTTTAGGAAACACACCTTTGTACTTAGAAGATACTATCTTTGCAGTCTTGTGAAGGTTTCGAGCACGGCTATAATATCCAAGCCCCGCCCAAAGCGCCATTACTTTATCTTCGCCAGCTGAAGCCAGTGTATGTATATCTGGAAATGCTTTAATGAAGTCATTGAAGTAGCCTTTAACGGTGGATACTTGGGTTTGTTGGAGCATCACTTCAGAAAGCCAAATATGGTAAATGTTTGGCGGAGAAGACTGCCAAGGAAGATTTTTTCTTCCATGGCCCCTAAACCATATTAATAGCTCCTTGGCCAGTTCTGTCACTTTTATAAACCAAGTGGATTTTGTGGGTCTACTGACTCCATAAAGGGCAACTTAATGTCTACATTGGTTACCTGATAAAAGCAACCAATCCAGTTGTTGATAACAGCGCTAGCGCTATCATGCCATGTGTTGTCTATTGTTTTCATAATAAGCGCTTCTGGAAAGTCTGCGATAGTGGCCGAATTGTTTTCTAATCTTGTTCTGAACTCATCTAGAATGGCGCAGTTTTTTGGCGATAAATAGTTAGATGGAAAAGGTGGATAGTCTGGGCGACCCCCCTCCAAATATAAAGAGACCTCCCTTTTAAATTCCTTCAGAAGACTAATTGAGTCATACTCTGGATGCCCTTGAAAAAAAACAAGCCGAAACTGGTCTTGGCTAACAGCTAAATGAACTCCAACCGAGCTGGTAGCCAAAACCTTTGCCCCTGCTTTTTTAAACTGAGCTTCAGAAATTCCATTGAAGCGGGAGTGTGGAATATCGAAACGCGTGTTCACGCCTTTGACCAGCGGGTGAGTTCTATCAACGACCTGATGAGGAAAAACCCCCCAGTGTTTTTTGCCATTTGGGGTGCGTTTTTGTGAGTACATGAACTCTAAAACAGCATGAGTAGCAAGGCAAGAACAAAGCGTTGAGGTAACATTATC
>Ga0233399_1000868_pt1 | contig 10988 bp, 6 predicted proteins | sample 43DmetaG_FD_182698 | JGI IMG/M metagenome (GOLD analysis project Ga0233399, IMG submission 182698) | Seawater microbial communities from Monterey Bay, California, United States - 43D | ecosystem: Environmental > Aquatic > Marine > Coastal | place: USA: California | collected 2016-11-08 | reverse complement strand
ATAAAATATAAAAAACAAATTATTTATTAATTGATAAAAAAAATAATATGATTTTATAAAATTTATAAATTATGATTATATAATAAGTATAATTTAATGAAAAAGTTAGATTTTAAACTATCCTAATCATTAGATAAAATAAAAGGCAATAAATTATAAACAAAAAAGTCATATAATTAATAATAAGTCTAAATAATATAGAAATAATCTTTTAATGATTAAAATGCTTTATATAATAATATAATAAATGATAAATCTTTATAGAAAGATTATATGTCATTTTAGAAAATAAATTAGTAAATTTTTGGTTTAAAGAGTGGTAATTATTATGTATTTTTACCTGATTCATAAGTTAGATCAGTAATGGATTTTTCTATAATTTTTTTTATTTTTTATGATATTATTGAAGTAAATTAATATAAAATAAGATTCCATTAACTTTTGCTTTCGAAACATATTAACCTACAATTTTATAAAGTATATTTAAAGATTTTATTACTGTATTCTATTTTATAGACATAATAGTGACATTTAATACAGGGTTTAAAGTTGATTATTAAAATGATATTAATCTAAATAGAAAAGATATAATTATTAGATATTTATAGTTTTGGTTTTGGATCGATATGATATCTACATTACCTTTTGAATTATACTAAGGGTAATTTTTAAAATTTTATTAGTAATGTTGTTAATTAAAGTGCATTAAATTTATTACGTCTTTTGAAGTTTTTTAGACTAATAAAAATATTAAAAGTATTAAAATTTAAAAGTTTATCTAATAAAATTAATGAAAAAATAGATGATTATGCAATAATAAAATTGATTTTCTACTTATCAAAATTATTTTTAATTGTATTTATTTTAGCACATTGGTTATCGTGTCTCTTTAATTTAGTTTCATCATAATAGATTGATGCGCCAGTATACTTAATCTTTTAAATAGATAACTTGGAAATCAAAACTATAAATATAAGGAGAATCTTGGGAAATATAATATTTTAAAGGTTTTTATTGGTCTATTGTAACAATGATAACAGTAGGTAATATAATTAAATTATAGGATATGGTGATATATATCCGGTCACTATAGTTGAAAAATTATTTGGAATTTTTGCAATTTTAGTTTCTTGTATAATATTTGGTTATGTTTTGAATTGTGTTGGTAACTTTTTTTCTTAATATGATGAAATTGACAATCAATATAAGTATATATTTCAATATATGAAGAAATAAAGTTGATTTATTAGAATCATTCTTGAAAAGATTTAAAATGAAAAATAACTAAAAAAATAAATTGCATCGTTATTATGCTTTTTATTATGAAAAAATAAAGGAAAATGATGAAAGTTATAAATAAATTATAAAATTACCGAAATCATTATCAGAAAATATATGTACTTTATTTATTTATATAAGTATACATAATGAATATAAGAATCATAAAATTTTGGGATTAAGTTAAATTTAATAATTTTACTGCTGATTTTATAAAAAAGTTATGTACAGTTTTTAAATCATAGTAAAATTTTTTATAACAATTTACAAACATTTAACTTTTATTTAAATTTAGATAATTTATACCAAAAGAGACAATAATATAAGAATATAATAGTAAAAAATAATAATAAAAAAAGAGATTAATATATTGTGAATAAGGAGATATAACATTTTCAATAGAGAAAACAAGTACAATATTATAGTAATATATATTTGATGCATCTTAAGATTAAAAAAATAAGATAATTGGTGATATAGAGTTTTTTTCAAATTAAAATTATAAAATTAGTGTTACATCTACAGATTATACAAGTGTTTTATATATAAATTACTCTTAATTTAAAAAAATATTATTTAATTAGTCATAATATGATATATAATTATATTACAAACTTAATGATAATATAAATATTTATCAAGATTATAGTGAATTAAATAAAAATTGCTTAATTTGTAAAAAATTCAATCATTTTGCGTATAATTGCCCTATTTATCATTATTAAAAACCTAATATATTAGACATTTATAAAAAAAATCGATTTTAAAGAAAAAAAATACGGAAATTTTGTAAATTAGAAATTTATAACTAATTTTTATCATATAACTAATAGAAATAGACAATAAAATCTAAATAACCTTAAATTAATTATATCAAATTTTAAGAATAATAAGAATAATAGTGCAATATAAATTGTGATAATCCTTCTAATTATGCCTTTTATTAATAAGATTTTAATTTGAATACTTTGATTGAGAACTATAATAAATAATATTAAATTGTAAAGTAAACACCCAAAAATAAGACTAAAATTGATTAATTTTATGATTAAATCTAAGATAATTGAAATAAACTAAATATAAAAATATTATACGTTTAAATAAAATTCATTTATATATCTTATAAAAACTATTTATATTTCAATAATATGTAAAATTACTAAATGAAGATATTTTTTATTATAATGATTATTATCAATCATTTAAGTTATTTTATTGATTATATCTTCTTTTTAATATTAGTGTGATAAGGAATATTAATATAATAATATAAATTTTTTAATTCAAAAATTGAGATCATTTCTTTAACAAAATGATTTCATATAAAAATATTATTTTAACATAAATGAGTTTAAATAAAAAAGGTTTTATTCTTGTAAGATTTTTTAACAAAATGTGATTTCTTAAAATTTTATATAGTAATAAATTATCAATATATTTTTTATGATTTTTAAATATTAATTTAACTATACCATATAAAATTCATTAATATAAAATCAGTCAGATTTAGATAATATTTAAATAAAGAATAGTAATTTTATTATTCATATTTTTGAAAATGCCTAATTTTTATGTGATATAAAAACTTTTTAAAATCCGCTTTATTAGACGCTTTCATCGTATCCATCAATATTAAATTTATAATCTAATAATAAAAATAAAACATTCTCTTCCTTTAAAGATATGTCTTAATATGATAAAACCAGGTAAATAAATGATGAATGTTTTTTGAAATTGATAAATAAGCATATTGTATAATTATTAATTTTGAATAAAAAGAGGTATTAAATTACATTTATTTTGTCTTTTTTCTTCATCTGTTTATAAAATGAAGTATATTTATTCAAATAACCTGAAGATCTATGCAACTATTTATAATTTAATCATTTATCTATTAATATGTATTATACTAAATATTATTTAATTGCTGAACTTAATGTTATTCGTCTAATAATGTAGATTAAATTTGTTTGCATGACTATTAATACATTTATTTCAATCGATTTCCAAATATTAAATATAATATAAACATTAATGTAGTTCCTATACACTATATAGTAAAATAACTTTAATCTTCATTTATATTATATATACTTAAACAAAGTATTTCATTATTATCTGGGAAAAAATATATTGTTATAAATGTATAAAATATTATCATAAAATATGAAAAATATCTCATTATATATAAATTTATCTAATTTTTTTCTAAATTAGTCAATTTTTTAAAAAAGTAATATACTATTTGTATTGTCAAAATATTTAAAAAGAAATTAACCACAAATGTTATCATATTTTTATATATTATAAATTACTATATTGTAAATGCTTATAAAAAATTAAATACCAACTTAGAGTAAAAAAAGGTTCATTATTATTCCATTTTTCTTTGATTTTAAAGTAAATTTAAGTTTCTTTTTAAAAATTACATTATATAATAATACTAAATTTAAGATTGTACATATAATTACTATAACCCATTTACTTTTTATATATTATTTACTTTATTATTGAATAAAAATCTTCTATTTGATTAATCATTTATAATTATTTTAAATAATATTATAAATTTTTAAAATGAATATTCATTATATAGTTAATTCAAAATTTTCTTTTTATAATTTATTTTGGTTATTTTAAATTTATTTATTTATTTTCTTATATTTAGTGTCATATGATATTATATTTTCATCAATATTTTTGGAAGTTTGATGTTTTATGATATCATCTTTATATTCTTAATCTGAAATTATAAATTAAATACTATCTATATGATTTATATAGAATTTTTATAAAATTATAGCATATTCATGGGATTTTTTTAAAGTTTCTTAATGAAATGTTAATTATTTTGCTAATTTCTAATTGTTTTTCTTTTTAAAATCTATTAATTATTATAATAGTTAAATTTATTTCTTATTATCATATAATTATGATTTTGATTCATATAATTGTTCTGATATACTATCATTTATAGCTATAGATTTTTCTTTTTATTCTTCTATTTATTATTCTATAATTTCAAAATAATCTTATTTTTATTATATAATACCTAATTTTTGTTAATTGCTTAATTTCAATTATTTCAATTTTATTTCATTATTTACAATTGTTAAATCGTTTTATTTCATTATATTTTCAGCACAACTATAGTCTTAGACTTTATTTTATTTTTCATCATCATCATTATCGTAATTTATTTCTTTTATACTAAATCCCAAAAAATCTGCATTTGTTTCCTCTAATATATATATTTAATTATCAGTTCCATTTCCTCCAAAAATAATTACTTCTTTTTTTTTCGGTTTACAACCCATTGCAAAATTGTATCTACCCTTAGGTATATACCCTCCTATATTTAATTGTGTCCAATAGCTTTGACTGTATATTTATATAGTAATTACTGATAATCGTAGATAAAAAAATCATTAAAATATTAGGCATATTATTAGTATTCGCAATTAATTCCTCCAAAAATCAAATAAAGGCTTTATGATACAGGAATTAGTCTTTAATACCCCCTTGGAGCTGGTGCCTATCCTTTTGTCATTACTTCACTACAAGATAAATTATCTAAACAAAGCAAATATGTTTTATTTTAAGGACATTAGTTTATATCAAATCCAGCGAATAATAAAATAAATTCATCATCAACTTTAAATGTTTTATATAATTACTAAGAGTTGCAGAATGACCTTTAAGACTAGGAATTGTTAATGAATTTTCAGAAAAATTTAATTGTGTCCAAACTGCACCTGGTAATTCATTATGTGAATTATAATTTACTTATGATAAATCTAAAAACCATATATCATTTAATACAAGGTTTTCGGGCAAACTAGCCCCTCCAATTAAAAATCTACTCTCAAATCCATTAGCCAAAGCACTACCATATCTAACTTAAGGACCTTCAATATAAAAGAATTTTTTCCATTATTTGCTTTCTATATTTAAGCAATATAAATCATTTAATATTTATTTATCTTTGGTTTAACCTCCGAATACGAATATATGAGGATATTCATACCAACAATGATGATTAATTCTTACAGATGGACTATTTCCATAGCAATCCAACAAATCAAACTCTTTTTAATCTTAAATATAATATTCTATTAACCTGAGTCAAAAATAAAGCATTAAGTCATTTTCTAATTTCTTACTTTTTCTTAATTACTCGATGCTATTTAACATCCTCCAAATATAAAATATTTATCTATTTCGTTTATATATTGAACAGATTATCCTTCTTAAGGTCTAAAGTATTAGTAAGGTATATTATTGCATGATTTTTTGCAATCCAATTAATTTGAAAAAAATGAATTCATATTATAACTAATTTATTATTTTTTATTTAATAATAATATCATTTAATAATTGCATTTTAGCTCCAAAATGTAACAGATTTTTAATAAATTTCTTTATTAATTGGTACTCCAGAACCTCCTTCTTCTTTTCCTAGTGCATTTCTCATAATAGTTATAGGATCCATTTATATTTCAAAATCTTAATCCTTAATAAAAAAAATAAACTTATGGTTTTATTGAAATTATACCATATTGATAATCTATATTATCGTTAACATTATCTATTCCCATAGCCTTATTCTCAATTTGTATTTGTTATTTGCTATAAAGTATAATGTCTAAAAATTTAGCTTTGTGAGTTTATACATCATTTTTATTAAAATATCTTCTTAAAACAGGTAATTCTAATTCAGTTCTTGCTTCATAATCAGACTATAATAAATGTTTATTATCTTAGTTTATTTATTGATAATAATTTAGACTACTTGTAAAATTTGGTATAAATATATGTTTGCAAAAATCAGCATATCCATCTTATAAAGGAAGATTAGACTAATTGCAAGCATCTTCCATTTCTTACGGTGTACAATCTATATATTAACTCGATTTTAATTTGTCAAATTAACGCAAACAAAATGCATCTATTACAAATTATTTTTTCATTGCTATAATTTATTAAATATATTATTAATATATTATTAATATTAATATTTTATTAATATTGATATTTCATTAAAAATTAATAGTATTTTATAAAAAATTATTAAATATTAAATATTAAATCATTTAAGCAAAGATTAATTAACTTAAATTCCAATTTTCTAATCTATATTTTTTAAATTCCAGAGAATATCGAACGTGCCTGTTCCAACGGGTGCATTATTTCCCATGATGACAGACTCACTTACTCCTAAAAGATTGTCTTTTCTTCTAAAAAATCCTGAGTCGAATAAAATATCTTAAGGAGATTCAAAACTAGCCAACATAATTGTGCCTATTTAATAATAATATAACTTTCTTTTTATTTATTTAATCCGTGTCTTGTATTTCCAAGTATTTTGCCTGTAAATGTCATAGTATCACTAAGTAAATATATATGTCTTTTATCTACAGTGATACCATGACTAGCCATGACTCCAGATATTTCATCAATTATACTTTATCTCCCTGCTTCTATCCCTAACACTTCTCGCATTTCCATTATATGATTTGATTTTGTTTATATTCCTTATATTCCTATTTTATCTAATTTTTATTACCTTAAGATGTCATCACATTTTTTAAACCGTATCCTTCTAATAATAATATATATTTGTCTTATCCATTTTTATATTCTTTTTATATTACTGTTCTCTTTATCGATTCGATTCCTTTCACTATTACCTAAATTATTTATCAATTTACTGCTGGTAATTTCTTTTTTAATTATTACATTGAAAAATAGAGACCATCTCCTGTATAATCTGAAGGTTTTATTTAAATTTCATAATTATTATTAATCTATATATGCTAATCTTTTAAATTAATTTTTTTAGTCTTGAGAATTTAACTCTTAACATCATAAGAATTTAAAGATAACTTAAGATTTTCAATTGCTTTTTAACTCAATTTAATTATAAGAAAACAACCTTTAATATATAATTTCAACCTTTTTAACTATATATTTCTTATATATTTTCAGAAATTTCACCTAATAATGTTTTCTCTATTTTTCCTTTAACTACTCTAGCAGAAATCGGATCAAATTAATTAATTAATTGAGCTGTGATAATAGGAGTACTTATATTATTTGCCCCATTAATGATTTCCTTTAATTTATATAAAAATACATTAATTCTTGGTACTCCTTAAGTGATATTCATACTGGCAACTCCTGCAAAATGAAAAGTTTTAAGTGTCATTTATGTACTAGGTTCACCAATAGATTGAGCCGTAACAGCTCCGATGGCCTCACCAGGAGTGATTAGTATTTAACTATATTTTTACCATAATAGTTTGAAAAATAGATCAAATTATCTTTATGTTATATGTTATATATTATCTATTATCATTTAATCTTATATTTTATTTTATAGAGATTAAATTTAATCTGAAATTTCTATAAAAAATTATTAAATCTAATTTTTAAATTATTCAGTTATCAACTCTTGATTAACTAACTCAATTTAATTGCTTTTAATTTTAGACTATTATATTATATCTTAATAGTTTAATGTTTATTCAATTTATTTATTATATGGATATATACTTTTTGTATATTTTAATAGTCTTTTATTATAATTTTATACCTATCAAAATTAACTGTTTTATTTTATTCTTCTAATTTCATAGGCTCTAATCCATCATCTCCATACATGAATTATACTATATTTCCATTTGAGGTTCTTACACTATAGTCATATTTAATACAATTATCTTCTATATTTTTCATCAATCTTCTACTCATATAGCCTAAATATAATTTATAAAACCAGTATCAGCAGTCTTCACAGCAGTATCTATAAGGCCTTCTCTACCTCCCATTGTATGAAAAAAGAATTCAGTTGCATTTAATCCTGTGTAGAAACTATTTTTTACAAATCCTTTTGCTGCTGGATGTTTTGAATTTCTATCAAAATGAGGTAAACTTCTTTAAGTAAATCCATTTGGTATTCTTGACCCACTTACTGTTTATTGACCAACACATGCTATCATTTAACATAAATTAATATTAGATCCTTTTGATCCACATAAAAACATCTATAATGGAGGATTACTAGGAGATAAATTTTAACGACAAATATCACCACATTCATCACGAATTTTACTCAATGTTCCATTCATAAAACTTTCTAAAGTCTATTCTGCGTTACAACCAGCTTTATTTTATAATGTTCCGTTTTTAAATTAATTTATCAAATCATCACATTTCTCATATCTAATTTATAATTACTTTACGCTTATTTCATTTTATTTTCTTTTTCTTATATCAATTATTCAGATGGAGATACATCCATAGCACTTATTGTCATTCCATAATTTGTTATCCATCTTGCTGATAATTTTGAAAATCTTAACATTATTTTTGCAGCCATTGCCTAATAATGAATACATTATTAAAATAAATTAATTAAATAAAATATATTTACAGATGAATTATCTCTAATTATTATGTAAAATAAACTTCCTTTACTACCAGATCCTAAAGTTAATTTACCTAAAGCACCTGAAAGTAATTCTGAGTTTTTGAACATAACCCATCCATCTTTTGGACACATGCTTTCATCTTTTCCTGAATAATTTCTTTCTTTGATTGATAGGTTTATTACTACTTTTTATTTTCTTGAGGGTCTTATTAAAACACTTATAATTTATTTTCCAGTCCATAATTCTTTAATTAATTTATAATACCTATAGGTTTTAGAATAGTAGGAGGGGGTAATTCAATATATTCATCTGCATCTTGAAAATAAGAGCAAATTCTAGAAAATGATATTCTATCATAAAAGATATCTTTATTTGTGATTAGATAACTAGTAGTTAAGAAATCTTAAGTTAAAGCAATGATGGGTTCTCCATTTTTAGGAGTCATTAAATTTTCTTATACTCTCATTAAAGTCAAGGCTTCTGCTTTAGCTTCCCAGGTTTATGGTACATGAATATTCATTTCATCTCCGTCGAAATCAGCATTATATGGAGTACAAACACATTCATTGAATCTTAAAGTGTTCCATTCCATAACTTTAACTTTATGTGCCATCATTGACATTCTATGTAAAGATGGCTATCTATTGAAAATTACTACATCGCCTTATGATAAATGACGTAAAACAATGTCTCCATTTTACAATTAATCTACTAATTATCTTATTTTTAATTTATTAATACCTTCTATTTCCATATGCTAATATAAACTTTTATCCATTTTATTTCTATAAGTAATTTGCTCCTGGATACTTTTCAGGTCCATTAAGTATTAATTATTTCATTTTATTTATGTTTAAATCATTTACTTCTTCTGGATAAGTCAATTCTTTTGCCATATTTATTGGCATAATTATGTCATCTATTGCTATATTGGGATCTGGAGAAATAACAGTTCTAGCTGAAAAATCAACTCTTTTTGCAGATAAATTTGCTAATGAAATAAAAAAATACATCTAAATCTGCCAGTTTTTCCTTTTAATCTAGACATTAAAGACCTTATATCTTTTTTTAATTTATTAGTTGGAAGACCTGGCGTACTAGAATTTATATATTGTGTGTATAAACTTTACAACAAATACCATTAATCATTTAATCTTAATATATAAATAAAACTTATAAGAATCTTAACCATCTTAAATGATTTATTTAATTGAATTATTTAAAATCATGATTTCTTTTATATTGTATGTTAAATCATCTAAATTTACTTATCCCATGTCCATTGGAATAGAGGGTCTAATACAATTAGGAGGTACTATCATGTGTGTTATTATCAAATCTTCTGGCTTTTATACTTCTTATTCCGAAAAATACAATGGATAATCTTAAATTGGTATTTTTTATAACATTTCAAAACATTTAAATGCATTTATTTCTTCATAATCATTCTATTTTTTTGATAACTATAATTAATCTTAAAATCTATTTTCTTATATATATTTATAATCATCTATATTGTATTCTTCGCTATCATTTTAATATAATACCTCATATTTCTGTAATATACTATTCTAGTTGGAAATTATGGCATTTTCTTAATTTTTCCATTAATTGATTTACAATAATGGCAATATTTTGTTTTTTTACTATTTGCTAAAATACTTTTAAAAAGAGCTAATTTTTTTTGATGATCATTTTCTTTATCTAATTTTTTTATAAATTTAGCTTTCATATCTAATGTTAATAATGAATTTGAACATTTCTATAATAAATAAATACAACTTTGCAAATACTTTAAAGTATACTAATGACATTTTTAAAGAAACCAATATGATATATAGGTAATGCAAGTTAAAAATAGCCAAAATGACCGGGACAGTCTATAAATTTTTATAAACAAGTATTACAAGTATTTTCTTTATCACTTATGCCCTTTTTTTATATTTAAAATTTACTAATCTTGAATCTAATGGACCATTTTCTACCACTTTATTATTTTAATCATATAATTAAGAATTTTACAATTATAAACATGACATATTTATTATACTTTATGAAGATAAAACTCCAAATTGTATTGAATCTCTTTCATTATAAATTATTACATTTTCTACTTTTTCTCTGTATATTGTACAAAAGAACTCATTTTATTATTTAGAAAATTAAAATTAATAAAATTAATTAAATTTATAATTTATTTTAATTATTTAATTATTTAATTTATTTGATTTATATTAATTCATTTAATTAATATTAGGGGTTGGGGTTGGGGTTGGG
>Ga0233399_1000861_pt1 | contig 11029 bp, 7 predicted proteins | sample 43DmetaG_FD_182698 | JGI IMG/M metagenome (GOLD analysis project Ga0233399, IMG submission 182698) | Seawater microbial communities from Monterey Bay, California, United States - 43D | ecosystem: Environmental > Aquatic > Marine > Coastal | place: USA: California | collected 2016-11-08 | reverse complement strand
TTTTTTATTAAGTTCTGAAATAGCTTTAGCTGAAAATAAGCAAGTATCGTAAGAGGAATGGAATTTTTTAATAAATGGAATATTTGTATAAACTATAGATTTGGCTTATCCTACAGAAGGAACATTTTCTCAAGTAGGTTGGGGGAAATTATGCACAATATAAAGAGTATGCAAAGATTATATTGATATATGTAGACATTTTAAAACCGATACTTTGTTGTGGAATAAATATCTTGAATCATTAGATATACACTTAGAAACACCACCTATGGAATTAACCACTTTTTAGAGATTAATGATAATATACATATTTAAGTATATATACTATAACTTTATTTTTATTATTTTAGATTCGAAAAAATCATTTTTGTAGTGGATGATTTTATAAGAATAACTTTAGGTGAATAATTCTGTACACCTTTAATTGTATAAATGGATGAAGTCTATAAAGATACATGTATTCAAGTACCGCTAATTTTCATTTTATCTCCAGGATCAGACCCATTAGTTCCTTTAAATGTAAATTTATCATTTATTTATAGAAATTAAGTAAAGATATAGGAATCGTATAGGAAAATCAATATTTGATATCATTAGGTCAGGGTTAAGGACCAATAGCAGATAATGCTATAAATACAGCAATGAAAAGTGGTGGATGGGTGATTTTGTAAAATTGTCATTTAGGAAAATCATACATGCCTCAATTGGAAAAACGAATAGAATCATTTGATTAGCAAGAAATTTTATAAGATATACATCTAGATTTTAGACTAATTTTAACATCAATGCCATGTGATTATTTTCCTATATCTGTTTTATAAAATGGAATGAAATTAACTTAAGAGCCTCCTTAAGGAATAAAGAATAATTTATTATCAACATATAACGAATTTGATGATGAAAGATTTTAAATATAAGATAACAAAAAAGATAACTTTACTAAACTAATATTTTGTTTATCTTTATTCCATGCTGTTATATAAGATCGTAGAAAATTTGGTTCAATAGGATTTAATGTATTCTATGAGTTCAATTAAAGTGATTTAGATGCCTCTATAAATAGTTTAAAAACTGTTTTAGATTCTTTTAGCTATATAGGATGGGAAGCTATGAGACATTTAATAGGATAAATAAATTATGGAGGAAGAATAACAGATGAATTAGATAGAAGATGTTTATAGTCTACATTGTAAAAATTTTGCAATGAAGAAACAATATAAATTGATCATAATTTTGGAAATTAAATTAATTAACCTTAACTTGGAAATAAGTTCGATTATGTAGATTATATACAATAAATTAATGAAGTTAATAGTCCTGAAATTTTTGGACTAAATTCAAATGCGAATTTAAATTTCCAAACCAAAGAGTCTTAATATGTCATTAATACTATATTATCAATCTAACCAAAAGAGTTACCATCATCATCTGACTCGAAAAAAGAAGGTTAATTCAATTAATAATTAAAATACTTAGTAAATAAATTACCATCTCAATTATATAATCATTAAGAGATAAATATTAATGATTCTTTAGAGATTTTTTTATATTAAGAAATTGATAAATTCAGTGTATTAATTAAAATAGTCGAAACAAGTTTAGAAGATTTAAAAAGAGTTTAAATTGGAGAAATTTTGATATCACCATTATTAGATGAAATGCAATAAGCAATTAAAAAAAATAAAGTTCCAGAATTTTGGTAAAAATATGCATATCCCTCTTTAAAACCTTTGGCAAGTTGGTTTGAAGATTTTATTTTAAGAGTTACTTTTATAAGATAATGGATGAGGTAAGGAGTTCCAAAAAGTTATTGGTTGGCTGCATTTTATTTTCCATAAGGGTTTATAACTGGCATATAGCAGAATTATGCTAGAAAATTTAAAACACCTATTGATAAAATTGCATTTAAATTCAATTTACTGCCTTAAATCTCACCCGAAAGTATAAATATAGCACCTACAGATGGTTGTTATATATATGGCCTATATTCAGAAGGATTTAGGTAATTATCTTTATTATTAGATACGAAATATAAATGACAAAAATAACAATGGAAAATAGTTTACCTGGTGTATTATTTAATTAAGTCCCAATTATTCACTTTTAACCATACTAATTATCTACGAATAAAATTGAAAAAGCCTATGAAATACCAATATATAAGACTATTACTAGAACTGGATAAACGTAAACTTCAGGATAGTCTAATAATTATATAATCTCCTTATAATTGGCTTACTCTAATACTCCAGATTATTGGATTATGTAAGGGGCAGCCTTATTTTGTTCATTACCAGATTGAATTTCAAAAAATCTTAAATCATTTTATAAATTATATTGATTAATAATTAATTTTTTTAATATAATTGATTTATAAAAGATGTATTAGAAAAATTATTAAATTTTGAAATAATTTTATCACTATGCCGATTGTATTCTCATATCTTTTTAAAATTCTTTAATTCTATTTTCCATATAACTTAATATTGTTAAAATCTTATTAGAGTAGCACTTAAAATATTTTTAGAATATTTAAAAAATAAAAAAGATAATTTTAAGAAAATACTTCATCATTTTTAGCGTTTTTATTATTTTAGCAATTTTACACTGTGTTATAAGATGAAGTTTAATCACTCTATTATTTCAAATTTGGTAAAATTTGATTATTGAAGCCATTATCTTTTATTAAGCTTTCCTTATAATTTTAATCAAATTATAATCAAATTATAATTTGATTATAATTTAATTATAATCAAATTATAATTTGATTATAATTTAATTATATTTTAATTATAATTAAAATATAATTAAATTATAATTTGATTATAATTTGATTATAATTTTAAAAATATAAATACTTTATCATCATTAAGAATTTCAGATGAATTACAAGGATAATTATTAATTTTATTATTCCCCAAATTTTAATCTTATAATAATTTAAAATAAATACTTAAAAGCTAATTAGACATTGGAAATTATAGATTATTATAGTATTATTATGTATTATCTTGATTAATTGCACAATTATTATCGAATGAAGGTGATTGAAAATAAATCATTCTTTAAAGATTTATCATCTGATTAAATAAATCTTCCTCTGATTGTGGTTAATTTTACTACTTATATTATTATAATACATAAAAATAATTAAACTAGTCCATATTTAAATCAGGCAATAAATTTCCCATTCCCATATTTAAATCTAATTATTATTTATTTTAGTTTTAATCTTTTTTATCTTAATTTTATTATCTTTAGTATTTTTTATTTCTTTTTAAATATTATCTATTTTAAGGAATCTATTAAATTTTTTCACTATTCATTTGCTAAAAATCCTATTTTTCAAAAAATATCTTAGGAAAAAACTTTTAATGATGACTTCTACATTAAGACGGAGTCTTGGAAACTATACATAAATATGGTAAAACCTATAAATTTGCTCATTAATAAGAAAATTTTTTAATTTCTTTTTGAACTAGAATTTCTCATTATATCTTAGTACATATGAATAAAGTTTTCATATAATTCTTATTCTTCTTTAGTCCATCTCCTAATTTTTTCTTGATTTTTTTTTATATAAGACCTTTTTAAGATGTCATTTTCATTTTTGACTAATGAAAAATTAAACTTTTAATTTTCCTTTTTTAACTAAATTTATAAGAATACATACATCAATAATGTTATATATTGAGTCTTCCTTTTTGATATTTAAATTAAAATTTGGTTAATTATTAAAATAAGATAATTCAGTTTCCTATTGATCTATCTAATTATTTTTACTCATATTTAGATATTTTTCTAAATAATAATATTATTTTGAATTATTACTCAAATATGAAAAATTAATTGCTAATATATAATAATATTATTAAATATAATTTCATTCAATTATTGTTTAAGGTTTAGATGGAACAACTGAAGATTAATATTGTTCATAATTTTTTACAGATTAAGCATTTGATAATTCTATAATCTTTAAATTAGTTTTAATACCTCAATTTTTTCAACATTAATTTCTTTTTTTATTGAATCTAAAATTGTTGTTAATAAGAATTTTTCATCTATTGGCATCTATTCATTCATTATATCTTATCCCCCTTTTAAAATTTCATCACTATATTATTAACCAAAAGCCATAGCTTTTTTAAATAATTCTTAAGGAATTATATTTTATTCTTTAACTACTTATCTCCAATTACCTTTCACTTTATTTTATTCATCAATTCCACAGCTTTTTATAGCTTTTTAAATTGCTATTTGCCAATCTTAATATTTTTCAGAATAAATGATTTATAATAATGAAAATTTAGAAGGTGTTTCTTTTTTTTTCTTATTATTATTAATTCTAATTTTATCTAAAGATAGTCTAATATTTCTTAAAAATGTTTTTATATAAGAATGTTGATTTATGATTTACATATCGATATTTTTTTAAGCTGGCCATCTTACATCTCTTATAGTTTATTCTTATTTTGGTTAGTAACAATTTTTATAAATAATTTCACTAAAATGTGGGGCAATAGGATATAATATTATTAAACTATATTTAATAAACTATAAAATAAGATCTTATCTTTATTAATTTCCACCAAGATTTAATTTATAATAATTCTATAAATGTTAGAATTCATGTAACCCTTCTTTGATCACATCTCTGTATTTCATTTATTCATAATGTTTTTCAATATTTTACATTATAAAATTCATCTCATTTTCAAATATTTTATCATAAAATTATGCTTTTTCATCACCTTCATTTGGTTTTCTAAATTAATCAATCACTTTCATGGTATCTTAAATCCAAACCTCAAGTTAACTTAATTGTAAAATAGCTGCATTTGCATTCGATAATTCAAAGTTTGCATCATCTAAATTATCTCCACTACTAGCTAAAGCTATTCTTGATGCATCACTGCCATATTAATGTATTAAATTTTCTAATGTTAAGAAATTTCCTAATGATTTTGACATTTTTTCACCATTTACTTAAACATAACCATTACAGAATATTGCTTATGGTAATAAATTTTTATCTTAAAATACGGATTAATGATTAAATAAACTCATAGTTAAATGATTTTTAATCAAATCTTTACCACTACATCTCAAATCCATAGGATACCAATATAAAAACTCTTTTCTTAAGATCTTTAATTTTTCCTAATCTAATGTACATCCTTCTTTACCCAAAAATATATAATCAAAGAAACTATCATCAATTTAATCTACTGTAATATTTAGGCTTCCTGGTTAACTTCCATCGATGCCTCCTTAGATATGATGAGCTATTGTATAATAAGACATATAAATTGTTGAATCAGATAAAGATTCAATCAAATATTAAGGATCCCATGGTAATTTTGTTCCTAAGCCAAAACTTCGAGAACAACCCCATTGTTTTAACCAATCAATTGTTTCAACTAAATTTTTTTTTACTGTAGGGTTATAAGTTTTAAAATTATCACTTAAAACATGGTCTTTAATCTTTTATTTCCATTCTAGGTCTCCATATGGAATATACCATTAATCACAAAGAGCCACAACACATTCGTCACCTAATCTAGATATGATTTTATTTTCAGGTTCCCAATATATTTGAGATTCTTTATTATCTATTAATTTTTTTCTTATTTCCAATTTTACTTCATTTACTTTTTTACCTTTGAATTCTTCAACTAAGAATACACCATCATAAAAACCAAGTTTATAACATTTTTCTTTAGCTTTTACTAATTTTTCTTTATCATTTTAACTTTGAATTTTAAATTCATCACAGGCAGCGATAGCAGATAGATTTCCCATTTCTTTAATATTGATAATTTCAACAGGATCAAATGGTAACACCATTTCATCAGTAATATTGAATTTTTCTCTTAATTATTATTTATTTTTTAAATCTCTTAATGTAGCATAATCATCTGGAGAATCACTTGGAACTGAAGTTACAATACCAGTTCCTTTATTCATTAAAATAGACATCATTGGTAAGCAATATATTTTATCATATTTACACAATGGTGATTTAACAGCTATTCCCATTAATTGTAGACCTGTAACATCACAAATTTTATCGATTTTCTTTTGATTTAAAGTAATTTCTTAAAATGCCATATTAAGAGCAGATCTTTCAGAACAAATATAAACTTCATCATTTTTCATTTCATATGCACCATAAACTCCTTCTGGTAATGCAAAAATATTGGTTTAACCATACATTGTCTCAGGTCTTAAAGTGGCGGCGACTAAATAAACTTTCCTATTCAAAAGTTCTTAAGGTAATTTTTAATTATCTTAAACAAGCATTTTGATTAATGTATATTCTTAAGGTTCAACTCCTTCTCCTTCTCTACGATCATGATCTGCACACATTTAGCCATCTTCTGGGGAAAAAACACTAGGTCGTTTACCAAAAATTACTTTTTCATCTTTTTTTAAAGTGTTAAAATGCCATTAAACAAACTTATCATAATATGGATTTTTATCAGTTGTAATAAATGATCTTCTAAAATCGATGCAAGCACCGAATTTTTTTAAATCACTTTTGCCTATTTCAGGGAAATAAGATAGCCAGTATTATGGATCTTAAAAATTAGGAATGATTTTAGAATCTACACCCATTTCCTTCAAAATTTGATATTAAGAAGTTTTTTCAGTGGGTAAATTATCTGAATCACAATTTTAAAGCTCTTTTTTAAGTCTATTTGCAGAAGCAGATATAGGCATTCCTGTACAATGGAAACTGAATGGCCAAAGTGCATTAAATCCTTACATTTATTTATATCTGATTTAAATAAAATAAATACCTTGTCTAAAATTCACATTTAGTCATTGAGAAAGCATGACCTAAATGGAGTTTTCCATTCATATAAGGATATGGAAATGTTGTAAAAAACTTTTTTTGATTATCATTAGGATCTACTTTATGCGATTCGGCGTTTTCCCAGATTTATTAAGCTTCTTCTTAAATTTAAAGAAGTCTATCTCTTCTAGCAAATGATTATGGCTTATTATCTTACATTGTAGAAAATTATTTATAAAGATTTATTATTTTTAATCTTTTTGAAAACATAAAAAGAATATATTAATTTCAAATTAAATTTACAAAATTATACAATGTAATATGTTTGAATTTTATAATTATTAATTTAATTTATAATACTTATAAAAAATAAATTAATGTGATTTTTAATTAAATAGTAAAATAAAAAATATTTTTTAAAATTTATTCATTTTTAAATCGAAATATTTACGAATTTATAATTTAAAATGTTTATAGGTAGAGCCAGCGTGATAACATTAGCACTCAGAAAAAAAGTAGACAGATAATTGGCTAAGGGAGTGCCTAAGCCAACAGAATTTTTGCGTAAATAAAATTAAATTAATTTTTTAAAATTAAAGAGAAACATCTGGATAAATTGAAAAGCTAACCAAAAAAGGAAAAATTAGTAATTAGAAATTTACCATTTACTGGATGGATTTTCGGATTAATACTTGTGGGGGTAGGTTTATTTTTGGATATTTGGGCAATTATGGGAAAACACTGGTTTATTTTTTCTGAATTTGACGATGGGTAAATAATTTTAAATAAAAGATATGTATTTTAATTCGTTGCATCATTATTTTGCTTTTTATTAGGGATAATATTTTTTTTTAGCGTTGACATTGAAATTTTAACATTAGATAAATAAGTATTTTATTTAAAAAAAAGAATATGCTTTTTAAATTTGAAAAAATTAATATTTTAGCAATGAGAGTAAATCATGTAAGAAATTTAGAAGATTTAAAAGACATATGTATAATAAATAAAGGATTATTTGCGAGATCAACGTCTACAGTGTATTTTGTATTATAATTCAAATTTGATGTAAAAGATAAATTTGAACCTATAGAATTCAAAGACAGAGCTTGTGCAAAATTAAAAGTATAAATATAAATATATAAGTTACTTGAAATAAATTATCTTTTAGACAGAGATTTAAGTGTCGATATAGCAGTATAGGATTAAGTAAATTATTTAAGACCAAAAATAAATTTAAATGAGATGATGCCATTAAGGAAATATTATATAACAGAAGCTCGAAAAATCTTATAAAAATAGAAATAAGAAGAAGAGGAATAAAAGCTTTTATCAGAAAAAAAAGTTGATTGATATATTTCACTTACTCAAAATGTTTTCAATGTCTTACATATGTCCATCAGTCAAAAATTCATCTAATTAATTGTGCCTATCAAATAATACTCTTTATGCTTTTTATATTTTCTTAACTAACAATTCATCATCCTCAATTTATATATTAACATTTGCCTAATTATTTTCATGTTTTTACTTTTTTTGTTAAATAATCTTTAATTAAATTATTTTCTTATAACAATACATGTTGTTCTTCTTCAAATTTTCTTAAACTAACTGAATAAAAACAATATTTCAACATAAAAAACCCCCATATTGGAAATCCTGTTAATGCCGTTCCTGCAAAAAACCAAAATAAACTATTTCTATTTTTATTTAAATTAAACTTTAAATTTTTTTTTTTTATATAAGTATGAATTCCAAAGAAAAATCCTAATGATAAACCCCATTTTATTGATGTTACTGTAAATGGAAATCTAAATATATACTTTGCCTATAAATATGAAAATTTTTCAGGATCATTTATTGTTTGATAATTTTAAAGAAGATCTCCTTTAGGAAATTCAGTTAATTAATCATTATTTTATTCACTCATAATATAATTTATAATTTATAAAAAATATTAATGAAAAATTTAAAATCGAAATAATAATAAAAAAAAGAATAAGAAAGCGTAGGTTAATTCAAATAAATATTAAGATAAATTAGATTGTTCTTAAGAATAATAAATCATTATAAAGTAAATCAAAGATCTAATTGGTGGTAAATTTTCAAATTAATAAATTCTACATGCTTATGATTTGTGTAAAAAAGACACAAATCTTACAGTGAACTATTTATTAAAAGATAATGGTAAATTTATATAGTATAGATATTGATTTTTGTATTTTATATTTATTATTATTAGAAAAACAAAAATAAACTTAAAGAGCATTTCTCTATAAAAAAGTCTCCGTATAAAAATAAGAAGATAAAAAAATACTATTAAAAGATTTAAATGATTAAAAATTTAAAGATTTTTTTTAAAATAATCAAAAATAATTATCACTTTTTTAAAATTTAGATTTAAAAATAGAAAATGAACTTTTGAACGAAATAGAATATAATTTTACATAAAACTCTGAAGATGATATAGCAAAAATAAATAGAGATATTTAATTAACTAATTTACCTTATAATAGTGTTTCAATGACTTAGCAAATGGGTAAATTTTAAATTATTTAAATATAATTTTAGAAATTGAATGAAATAAAAATGATAAATTATATGTTTTACTATAATAAAATTAATATATAAATATTATTTTTTCAAATTTATTTTAAATGTATATGAAATAAAAGTATGTCTTAAAAAAATTTAATAATATTGATTTTAAGTTATTTACATTATTTTAAAAATTGACAATAAAATTATATAAGGAATTTTTGATAATTATATAATTTATATTGTGATTTTATTGATTTTTAAATCTTAATCATATTGTACCAAAAATAGTATCCCAAAATTTAGTAGTGACTCCAAACTCTTTACTATTATTTCTAAAATGATGTCTCATATGAGCAGCTTTCATTTTTTTAAAGTATTCCCAAGTTGGTTCAGGCCCATGATGATAATTATAATGAACAAAATCATACAATATGCCTCCAATAGTAATTCCTATAAAAAATTTATATTATTTAAAATATAACATCTACCTGCTACAATTGATAATTAAATCATAGAATCAAATAACAATCCTAATACAAAATATTCTAAAGCCATATACATAATTATTGTATGAAATTATATGGCAACTCTATATTTCTAGTTCATAAAAACATGATGATGTATGTGTTTAGAAAATATAGCTGCATTTCTTTTTCCATCTTCCACATTCCCAATATTCAATTCACCGTGTAATACAATTCTGTGAAAATAATACTCAATGCTGGTCCAAACAAATACAATAGAAATTACTATTGCAAACAAAATCATTAAATAATCTTAAATCTTCTAACAATAAGAAATTGCATTTTAAATTAAGAAAAATATAACAGGAGTTGACATAGCTATATTAAAATTTATATTTGATTTTGAAAAATAGTCTATAAATTTATTTTCATACAATATTATGCCATCTGTGGATTCTAATTACCTAGGAATAGATACTAAAGCTAAAAATTCTTTATTTGTTAGTTATTATACTTAAGGTAAAAGTGGTTTAGTTACATCAATTTTTTTGTCTAATTCAGAATGAAGTTATTCTTCTTCCTGAGATAATTCATAAAAAGGTGATTTTATCAAAGATGTTTATTAAAAAAGTTCACCTATTTTTCATATATTTATTACCTATTTTATATTTTTTCAATAAAGTAAATGCATATTTAGAATGTTATTAATCTTCAAATTATTATGATATGTCTTTCAATTTATTATCTGTAATTAATTCTTTTGGACCGGGATGATCAAAATTTTTCACATCTAATACATCATTTTTATACAAAATCAAAAAATTATTTTCATTTTGATAATTTTAAATCTCTTAAAAAGTTTTAAATTATTTCATTTTTATTATTATTAATATAGGATTATTATTCATAAATAAAATTGGTTTAAATAAAATTTTATTATTTTAAACATAAATTTAGAAAATTTGAATATTTATTTTATAATTGTATTTAATTTATAAAAATAATAAATTAACTTGAGCTTACACCGATAGCACAAGGATAATGGTTTATCAGCATTCTGATAGCATTTTGATAGCAAATAACCTTTTATGGTATCTATTAACCAGGTTCAGATATCAGATTTAAGTAAGTGGAATGCTTTGACAAGGATATGGTAGTATTTAAATTGGGTCACCCTTAAATACAACTCAGTTGATTATCCAAGGCTATTTAACCAAAATTACAA
>Ga0233399_1000857_pt1 | contig 11053 bp, 9 predicted proteins | sample 43DmetaG_FD_182698 | JGI IMG/M metagenome (GOLD analysis project Ga0233399, IMG submission 182698) | Seawater microbial communities from Monterey Bay, California, United States - 43D | ecosystem: Environmental > Aquatic > Marine > Coastal | place: USA: California | collected 2016-11-08 | reverse complement strand
TCTCGTTGCAGCATGTCGGCGATGGCATGCATCTCATGCCACGCTTGCGCTCCCACCCAGTGAGGATCCTCAGTGGGACAGTCCCGGAGTTGCATAATGCTCGTGTGCATCAACTCGCGGGCGAGGCGCAGATTGGCGAGGGCCGCCACGTGCACTTGAGGGCCTTTCTGTAGGTCCGACAATCTCGTGATGCACTCTTCCAGGTCACTAATCTGTTCCCATGCGCTCCCGTCATGCACGTAGAACTGGTAGTGGGACTGTGTTGACTCCACTGAAAATCTTGCCCCGCCCGGTCCCAGAACCTCGAAGCGGTCTTTATCGCTCGCCTGCTCAGGATTGGGATGCCCTCGCCGCTCCTTAACCTCATCCGTGAGGGCACAGTACACGCTGTGCCACTCCCTGAGCAACCGCGGCATGCGGATCATGGCATGCGAGAAAGCATGCTTGTACTTACCCCGGTACGGCTCTGCGAGAGGGTCGGCAGACACACGGGTGAGCAGAAAACACGCGCGCAAGTCGGCGCGAACGAGATATGCGCACCGAGCGGTGGTGGCATTGCCCGTCCTTTGTGCGAGAGCGGGTAGAGAGCCGCCCGACCACCTGCGTGCTACACCCCACTAATTACTCTGAGATAATAGTAATAGCATGCGCTTAGCTACACCGCATTAATTACTCTAATATAAAAAGCATGCACTCAGAATGCATGCGGCTGTGTGTGAGTGGTAGCACGCAGGCAGCACCACTCATGTCGAGGAGGAAGACGCGCTCTGCATCCGCCGCTGCTGGAGGTGCACTCGGCGCCGGTGTGGCAAATGCGAGCGGGGCGATGTCGATCATGGGACTCACTGACGACCACGACGGCGTGTTGGCGTTGTCAAACCTGCTTGCCATGCAGGAAGGGGCGACGGTGTTCAACGCGCTGGACAACGAGGTGACAGCCATGAGCAAGCTGTCACCCATCTACGGGGTGATCCTCGACAAGGGCACGTGGTTCTACAACAACGGCAAGTCCCGCACCGACAAGCATTTCGAATCTTTCCAGTGCTTCCGCGCCGTCCGCCAAACTTGCTACACTGGTGAAGGTAAAGCGTGGTATGGCTTTGCGGTATGCTTGGGCGGGCTGCCCCTAACCGTGGATCACGCATGGCGTGTTGACGATGGAAAAGTCGTCGAATACGTGAGCGCGTTCCACTGGCCGACCATATACGTTGGCATCCACGTCCCTGACGACGTTGTCCGCATCATCTCAGAGGCAGAGACCTCTGGGGAACAGAACGTGCTAGAGGCGTGGCGCTTCATGCAAGACAAGGATGATCTTCTTACGCGCATTCACGAGGCCAACTCTGACGGCGAGGGCATGGGCGTCGAGGTGGAGGTTGTGGAGGTCGAAGAGGTCGAAGAGGAGGATGCCGCCGTCGGTTTCGGAGCCGCATACTTTCGGGTGACTGAAGAAGGCACTGCGGTGAAGTGGGGCACTTGCCCTCTGCCCTACAGACACGAGGTGCGTGAGTGGGCTGATACAGCCGCTGTGGAGGATTTATTCCGGGATCCGGAAGACGCTGGCCGCATTCAAAGATGGAAATTGGAGGCTGGCGGCCACACATACTCTGGCGTGGACATCGACACGCTCTGGGTGCAACTCACTCCGCTCTTGCACACACCAAGGGATGGAGCAGGTGACAACAAACTCTCCATTGCTATTGACCTACGGCAGGAGTGACGAACTCACTCGTGTATATTCGGCCCGGCGACGAAAACTGCAGAGTAGACGAGGGTACATGAGGCATTCCCGAGAGTACTGCACCAGTCCAGACTGCTCAGTAAAGTGTCACCGACTGTGAGAGACACGCAGAAGAGTATTCGAGACGGGGACATGGTCGCGACATTGCGTTGCTTGAACGCGGGCTGGACGTCAAACGTATCTGGAATCCACAGCATTAGCAACTTTGTGGACAAGTGCATTGAGAGCAAGCGGCAGGACAAGTCAACTTACAAGTCTGCGTTCACTGAGGAACAGCTCTTATCAATCAAGGATAATGTGAAGAATACCGCACTCAACGCACAGGCACGCGCAAAGCTAATGCCCGAAAAGCCCAAACGGAGACGTAAGCCGCCAACCCCGCCTCAAGATGAAGCTCCATGTGTTGATCCGGATGAGGAAGTGTGGCCTTCCCTCTGGCCCGAACATCGGCCTCCGAAGCTTGTTGGGGTCGCGGCCGAATTGTTTGGCGATACAAAATAACAGGATTGTGCTCTCTGTTAGAAATGAGTACTCATTTCTACCTTTACACAAATGAGTGCTCATTTATTTACCGAGCACACACGTGTATATTTGTCGATCAAACAGACGCCAAAGGCGCAGTTTTGGAGAACCCTCAGTGCTCAAACGTCTGTCTATGGCTCCATTTTATGCCCCTTGGCGGGATGGTGAATTTGGGCCATTTTGCAACGTCTGTGAATTTGAGTCCAGTGGCGCGCAAATTGTGGATTCCGACCCGGGGGAATTTTCACAGAAAAAGTGCGCCATAGACAGACATTTGAGCACTGAGGGTTCTCCAAAACTGCGCCTTTGGCGTCTGTTTGATCGACAAATATACACGTGTGTGCTCGGTAAAATCACGGTGTCCCACAAATGTCCCACAAATGTCCGGTGTATGGCACCGCCGAGAACCGAGCGCCGACAGCACTCTGATATACACGTGTGTGATCGGCTTAATTTTATTGTCGCCTTTAGCTACTTTTCTTGACGCCTTTTGAGGTCAATATACACGTGTGTGCTCGTTTTTACATGTTTGTCGCCTTTTGGTCATGAGTTGTGTATTCGAGTCGAATTGGCCAAGGAACGGTTAAATCTTCGCCTCTTTGCTTTCTGTGCTTTGTTGGCATCGGCATTGTCATGAACGTCCTCTTCGTTGACTCGATGTTCTATGGCAAGGGTTTCGTGTGGGCTGGCCTTGTCATTGGCCGAGTCCATCAAATAAATGGGTTTCGCTCGCATTGAGATGTGTGTTAAGATCACATGCGTTTCCAGCACATGGAGCGCGTTTGCGAGCCAGTTTCGTCTGTGCATCTGACACCACCACGTAACTCGTAGGTTACGTGGGAGCAGCCGATTCGACCCAAAGGTATCGTTGGGCGACGCGTATGAGATAAAGTTTCCTCGGTCAGCTGGCACCGCCTTTGAACAGAATCGACACCTTTGGTCTCTGTACAGAGATGCGTTAGGCATGTCTTCTGTCTTGATTGTTTCGACCATACGCTTTGCAAAGCAGGTTGCACATACAATGTCGGCGCCGATTCGGTTAAAGTGGAGCACACGAGTGATATTGCAGCACATGGAGCACATCCCGTACCATGTTCCGTGGATACGAACTACGCGCCCTATGAGCGGAATAAGAACAAGCGGTGTATCTCCGCACGCGAGGGCTTCGCGCCGCTGCTCCTGAGCACGCCGACCATCTCGGCGCATCGATGTAACTGTGGCAGGTCTCATCACCTTTTGCACCATGTCCGAACAAGAGCATTCGTCCCACGTCCCCACAGCATCCACCATTACTGCCGTAGCGTGTTGTTCTGCCGAGATGGCCGAACGCAGGGCTGCCGACGACCGTTTGGCACAATGCAGGTCAACAGACCTCTCACTTGACGTAATGTCTTTGGTAGATAGCATCGTCGAAGGTGTGCCCACTTCATCAAACGCAAGGCAGTTCGGGTGATTGACTTGCAAAGGCGGCGTCGCATTTGCTACTCGCTTACACTCTGGACACAGACACAGATTCGTGCAGGCTACTGGTAGCTTGGCGATGACGTTGTTCAGTTGCTCTTTGGATAAGCCAGCGTCACTTGGCTTCTCAAGTGTGTTGAGTTCGACGTGGTGTTTGTGCTTCTCTATCAACGAAATGATTTGAGCGCAGCGGGCTTGGTGTCCAAGGTCTACGACAAGCAGTTGTTCACACAGCCATGTTGTACGCACCATGTCTAACAATACGGCCGATGTCAATGCATCACCATGCCGAATCGTCGACAGTAGGGACATGCGTTGTGACTCGGGAATCTTCAGCAGACGGTGTACGTCGTCGGATGTGAGAGCACCAAGTACCGGGTTTTGAAGCACGTATCGTTGCACGCGCAGTGAGATGCGGGTATCGATTGCATTGCACAGACGCATCGCTGGGTCGACCGAGCTTATCGCGTCGTATTGGCATTTGTCGAGGCGCATGGGCCGTTCATTGTATTGAGATACGAATACCCAGAATGAATTCCAGTGCGCAGCGAACGAGGAGATAAACACGCGACTTGCCTCGCTCAGAAATGACTCGGATGAGTGCTTGATAAGAACCTTGTTGAGCCAATCCAAGGTATTGCCGTGTTGGTCAAACTCGACATCGATCGCCACATCGAGCGTCGCATGTTCATCGGATGCGTTCGCGCGCCCAGCGTTCACCATGTGTGTCATGGACTTGTGTGAAGCATTAGAGGGGAACGCCCTTGGTGGGCTGCCGATAGTTGCCATCACCGAGCCACACTTTGACATAATATGGCGCAGTGCTGGTGACGATTCGAGTGTTTCAACCAGTCGTCGTCGGATGGCTTCCTTGGCAACATTGGAGTGCCGCGAGACAAACGCTGCAAATTGCGTCTGGTCCATGCTCCGTTGCATGCGCCACAACGTGCGCGCCCTCGTGTGCCAGTCGGGCCTGTCTGTAGGTGGCAAGTTGGCGTGCATCCCAGTAAGGCACACTATGAGCGCGTGTCGGAGTATGACAGAACACCCACTTTCTTGAGAAATCACGGTGTGGACAGTGGTCGTCCAACCACGCGATGCAGGGTTTGTGCAACGGATGAGCATTTGGTGAAGTATGCTAGTTCCCCGGCACGACGAGCCACAGACTACTTTCTCGTCGATCATGTGGTCGAGTGCGCACTCGTTGCCTTGTGTCGGGACGTTCATGATGTTGGGCTCCACGTTATACTTGTTGCCGTCGCGCATTAGAAGCGCGTGCTCCACGTGCATGGACGTCCACCAAGCCACCATAGAAGAAATGTACATGAGTCGCGCCCTTCGGTCGAGTCGCGCAGTATTGTTCCACAGCGTGCAAGCAAGCCGCTCGAGTAAGGCACCAAACGCCAATCGAGCGAGACACGCTTTCGTTTGTGCCTCCATTGGTTGACTGTCTTGTGCACCGCCTTGTGCACTCGCGTTGCTATTCACAAGAAGGGCCAGCTCATGCTTCTCTCCGGACGCATCCCCAGTGGGACCTTCACCAACGTTTGGATATTGGTGCAAGTGGTGCATCAAGGTGGCAAATCTTGGGCCCATCTGTTCGACCTCGAATGCTGCATGGCGGAGTGTTCCCCGCCACAACCAAGCGGGGGTCAATCTTGCGAGTGATGTGTCACACTGTAGCAACTCTTCGATCGACGAAAGTATGCCGGCATGCTCTGCACCACTATACACCGGTTGAGCCGACGGTGACTTCAATTTTGTGGCTTCTTTGACTCCGGCGCCTCCGATCGAGCCATATTCGAAGGCGCCAAACAGTTTAAATGCCGCTTGCATCCCATGCCGCATTGTACAATTCGTGGGCGCCCGTTTGCGTCCTCTGTGAATTTGTAGTCGGTCGAACAGAAGCGTACCAAAGGACGGAATGCAAAGCTGCTCATCGACGTCTCTCTAAGCATCGCCGAGTTGACGAATTCCTCGTCAAAAAAGAGGACTTTGTTCGCCACATACCCGTCGTCGCAGTTCACGGAGTTTGTAAACGCTGGAACTGCGTCAAACAATTCATGCATCGAGCTTGTGCCTTCCCCTGTATCCACTTGCAATAATGCCCCTTGTTGTTGCTTTGACCGTCGGCGCGTGCGGGAAATTTGCCCTTCTTCAGGCTCATCACGCGTCTTGCCGAATGTGTCACTTTCTTGGTTGGCTTCTGGTCGATGCATTCGAAAGCGCGGGTCGCACCGCGCCATTGTGTATAATAGTGTGGTGAGGTAGCGAATGCACAGCAAACACCTGCCATGCGACTTGGGGTGTTGGCCACTCGCCTCCCACTGTTCCTTCTCGGCCGGGGTCATAAACTCCACACCAACAAACGCCAGGGACGTTCCGCCCCCGTGTCGCACTTTGGCTAGGAAGTTGCACAAGCATTCGGACCCGCGCACACATTCCCGTTCCCCGTCAAGTGGTGGGCGCAAGTAAGCGTCATCGTGCGACTTCCCAACGACGGGCAAATTCTGAATCTCAATGACTCGGCGCTCTGACATGCTTGCCAACAATTGTAGTACATCACTGCGAAGCATTTGCATTGAACAAGGTGGATGGGACGCGATGAGCTCTCGAAGTAAGTGTTCGTTCTCGGAAAAGTGTTCATGTAGTTCTCTGGATGGCATGAGCGATTCTAGGTGCTCGTAGACGGTTGTCATCTTGTAAAACAACAAAAAATGAACTCAGTGTGCGATACACTTGAGCATGATGATGTACACATCAAATACATTTGATATAGTGTGGGCGGTTAGCGAACACTTTACTGTTTACAACACATGTCTATGTCGTAATCTGACGCTCTATTTCTTGCGTTATGTGCGTTTCTGAAGTTGCTCGAGAATTCGAGAGACCTGCCAGTGGTAACTACGTGCCTCATTGAGCAGCGCTTCATCGTCTCTTTTTGTAGCTTTTAGGGTGTCGACTGTGTGCGAGTCTTTCTTATCTGTGTCCGGTCGCCTGTCTGTTTTAAAGCATATGGCATTTACCACCGAATTGTACAGGTCAGTGGCGTCCACGCCCTGTGTTTGACACTCAATGTCTGTTACTGCAGCAACAGCACGCATCACCGCCGCCAGCTTCACCGAGTCGGTGTCGCCTTCCGCAGGCACAGGAAGCCGTGACTCTACAGTACGACACTTGCGCTCAAGACGCCGGCGCTTTACATGCGCGTCATGAAGTTCGCAGCTCGGATTGCGCTGCATGTGCGAGGTAGACACACGCGACAACCGTACACGCCTGCGTGCCACCGTCTAGTACAATTTTAGCGACGGTGGCCCATCAAGCCGCGAACCCGCTCGTGTACTTTGATAAAGATTATTTACCATACCATCAACACCATCAACACCATCAACACTATCAACACCATCAACACCATATGTGTCAAAAGACGACTTTGCGAAGCGACTTTCGACCGGAACGTGTCTTCATCACTTTTCTCTGTGGCCACTGATTAATCTTCTCCGGAGTTTCGAACTCGGTCGTGTTGGCGGCGCGTTTGAACGTGGCAACAGGAGGCGACGGGAGCGAATGCATCTCAATCTCCCCCAATCCCAACGATATGTCAAACACATCCTCTTTCTCGGCGATGGACATGGCACAGACAAGTGTGTCCGATTCATCGAGCAGCCCTTGAGCCCACTCTGGGGTATGCTCGTGAGGCTCGTCCAACTCGTCCTTCCATATATTCACGTCGTCATGGACGATATCGGTGCAAGGACCGTCGATAGAATCGAGTTCTACCATGCGTTTTGCTGCCTCTTCAAAAATCCCAGGGTGGCGACAGTCGAGGAAATAGTGGAGTGAATGCCTGGACGACAGGCGAGCTGCCGTGTAAAGCTCGGGGAAGCGTCGTATGACGTATGTCTCCAACTCGTTGCTACACTGCATTGCGGAGCAAGGAATAAAGTCTATCGACAGCAAGTGATCAATGTACGCCAGCAGAGCATCGTCCATGTGCCAATTGGCGTGCGTTCTACATTTCAGGAGAGAGACCACCGCATACCAAGCGGCAGTGTACGGGCAGTGCGCCTTGAGTGCTGGCTGTCCACCAGACGGAGTAAGCGAAGGCGACAACAGCGACAATGCGGCGCTCACAAGAAAGAAATAGCTGGCCACGTCGCTGTCCAACGAGTGTGTTACATTGGTCGGTGCGTTATCGAGGAAGAGAGACAATAAGATGAGGCCAGCTTCTTTGAAGTAGGCGGAGATGTGTTTCTTTGCCTTGGCGTCCGAATATGCCATGCACAGTGCATTATACAACTCGCCCGCGCGTTCCTCGCTTACGTACGATCGGGGGTCTGTTCCCACCTTGACGGACTTGGCCATGCACTCTGTCGCGTATTTGTAGATCGACCGTGCCAACTCTGCCGGGAGCTGTGGGTACCCCAGCCCAAAAGGGTCAGTTGTCAACTCTCTCAAGAACTTGACTCTCTGCTCTGGAGTCGTGTTGTGCGTTTGCAGCGCCCAGTACTCCGTCAATGATTCCGCCTTCGGGTCGCATAGTAGATCAACCATGTACATTTTTGTGCGTTCAGGCGCGACGGCTTTGGATATGTCGGAGGACGGAACTCGGCTGTCTATACTGCCTGCGTGACACCATGGAACCCGTGGGGGTCCCACCCTGGTCACCCCACTGGGCGTCTTGGGGGATGTAATTTGCTGATCCGCACCGCGGACACGTGTTAACTCAATCAGTGGCATCTATTAAACCACAAATAAATAACGGAGGTGCAAGTGAACTCGTGTGCTTGTATTGTAGTTGGTGTCTAAGACACTAGGCTAGCGGGCGATTGCTCTCTCTCTCTCTCTCTCCTACTACATTTTGCTAAAGCACTGCGATTACGCCGTGTGTTCAGAAGACCTTGACTGGGACAAGCCGGCGATACACTGCCGGCAGCTTGGCTTTCTCAGCACCAGCCGCACCTCGCTTGCCCACCTTGTACTTTTTCAGCGTCCCAGAAGTGACAATGCGTGCCATCAGGTCTGGAACTTGTCGCAGCTTTGCGAGCTTCTTGGGATTTCTGTACTTTGGACGTACACCTGCACCCTTGTATATCTGTCCGCTCTTAAGCTCAAGCCAGAGCTTTCCGCTCCGCACTAGTTCGATCACCTCGGTGTCGTGCGTGTACAGCACATCTTCGCCTAGCTCTTCAAATTCATCGACCTCCTCGGTGTCTGTTGTGACCGATGAGGACCCAGGAGTCGGAGTACAGAGTGCTTCGTGGAGCAATCGAGCCTCGCGTGACATGTGCTGACCAATGTACTTCACAATCTCGTCTTCAGGATAATCTTCCTCCGACACCGTTACTGCCCTCGATAGGAATGTGTACACATTCACAGCAGAGTTGATAATGTGCCCAAGCAGAACTTGTTCGGTGTGGTTTAAATGGATTGCAAACCGAGTCTCGGTCCATCTCTTTGACTGGCGCCTTGCCGCGATGTCTTCGAGAGACTGCTGCTCGCTGTGTACACACTTCACCACCACGGACATGTCTTCCATGCACACCACAGGTGCATTCCCGTTGGGCTGGTACACATTGGTCGTCTTGTTGTGGCACGGACAAATGAATAAATTGTCCACTCTTTCCGCTCTCCGACCACAGCACATGAGGTCGATCTTCACATGTGTATCGACGGGGGTGTCTATGGGAGCCTCTTCCGAACAACAGCGGGGATGGACGCCGCACCAACACGCCCCGTTATTACGATGGACGTCCATCGACAAGACCGCGCGTTGTGCATTTGCGTGCGACTGTGCGCGGAATGACACGCGCTCTGCAACGAGGTCACGCGTGACCCCGGCATCATCGCCTCCCATGGCGGCAATTCCCACAATTTGTGGACGTAAATACGTGCTCACCACAAATACGAATGCTTTGGACAGAAAGTGGGGCATTAAGCTCCACCCGGACTCGATGTCACACACAACGTGCTGGAGAGGATTCCACTTGCAAACCGACGTAAACATCGGCGTCAACGAATCAAACCCGGTACTAAACACCTTGCGATTGGTGTCCACGTCGAAAACACGCTCCTTGAGTTTGTCACAGTCATCCGCCACAACTTCGAAATCCTGCCATGGCCCTGCCACTGGGCGTGCCTCGAGCTTTAGTTTGTCGTTTCCTACCATCGAAAGACGTATCGACGGTTTGGCTTCTGGGTACTTCGGGTGGCGTGTATTCAGTGTGATAACCAGCTGTGCACTCTGCTTCATTTCGCGGTCTGTCAATGGACGAACCCAGCTATGGTCAAGATCTCCAGAGAGAGGAACACAATCACTCGTCACATCGCCATCTGCAACTGGCTCATACTGCTTAAACAACAACTTCGCATTTAATTGACCTTCCTTTAGATCAGTACGAAGCTTCCTCTTGAAGTCTGGGTTGTCCACCGCGGTACCCTGCAGTATCCTGGCCAACGGCTTGTCGTTTATTACCTCGTCAACCAAGCTGCGTACATCTCTCGTGTACTCGTCAGACGGGAACAGTGCTTTGGACTCCAATGCGTGCGGATTGAGCTGCGCCATGGGCATCGCGATCATGGCTCTGCGTGCGCGAGTCTGAAGTGTGTATTTCACAGATTGTTTGCCTGCGTTCCACCAACCACAACCGTTGGCCACGTGGACACCAATCCCTCGCACCCTCTTACTGTGGACCAAAGTCGTCGCTCATATTTACAGCAGTGTTTGCGCGGAGACCTACTGATAGCGGTGGCCAACTGAGCCGTACTTTTACTGAGCCGTACTTTTAATGAGATGGCAACATTAGCAAATTCACAACCGAAATGGTTGTGCATTTGCAAAGTGTACCAGATGGCGACTCGCACAAAAAATCACCCTGTCGTGGCTATGATCGAAAAGCACATGTCACCCAGCGTGTGGAGGTGTTGTCCGGGTGATGCACTTCCTTTCCAGCAGTAGTCGAACCCACTCGTGTATATTTGACAAAGGTGCGCCATAGACAGACATTTGAGGCCGCCACTTTTTGCACCCCTCCGGCCAAGGGAGAGTCCATACTCGGTGCTCAAATGTCTGTCTATGGCGCACTTTTTTTCGAGAAATGCCCCCTGTCGGGATGGCCATTTTTGGTCATTTTGCAAAACATTTGATCTGGACCCCACTACGTGTAAAAATGGGGATTCCGCCCGGGGGGAATTTTTCGAGAAAAAGTGCGCCATAGACAGACATTTGAGCACTGAACATTCTCCAAAACTGCGCCTTTGGCGTCTGTTTGATCGCAAAATATACACGTTTATGTTCGATGACCGGTCATGCACCATGTGATACTAGAG
>Ga0233399_1000847_pt1 | contig 11143 bp, 9 predicted proteins | sample 43DmetaG_FD_182698 | JGI IMG/M metagenome (GOLD analysis project Ga0233399, IMG submission 182698) | Seawater microbial communities from Monterey Bay, California, United States - 43D | ecosystem: Environmental > Aquatic > Marine > Coastal | place: USA: California | collected 2016-11-08 | reverse complement strand
TTCAGCGAAAGCTTGGAAACAAAAAATTCAATTTGAACTCAATGGAAAAGATTTTAATGAACACTTGGTTTGGAATTCTATCGAAGGTATAGATGTGAAACCCTTTTATCATTCTGAGACATATTCCAAAGCACCTAGCATTGAATACAACGCATCTGATTGGAAGATTGGACATTCAATCTATGTGAATTCGATTGAAAAAAGCAATACTCATGCTCTTAAATTAATTGAAGGTGGTATTGAAAGTTTACATTTCATGCTTCCAAGCGTTGACATTTCTATTGAAAAACTTCTTGAAAACATCAACACTTCCTTAGTTCCTATTTATTTTGAACCTTTGTTTCTCTCAGAAAAATTAATCAAAAACCTCCATAATTTTTCGTTAAAAAATAAAACATCATTCTACATATTACAAGACCCTGTCGGACACTTAGCTAACTCTGGAAATTGGCATGTAAATCTAAAATCAGATTTACACACATTAAAACAAACAATTGCTTTAGGAGAACGCTTGAAAGGAGTAATTTCTGTGGATTTAGGACTCTTTCAAAATGCGGGAGGCAGTATGATTCAACAACTGGCCTATACCCTAGCCCACGCCAATGAATATCTTAATTTATATGATGGTGACGCCATAAAATCTGTGGTTTTCAAAATCTCTGTAGGTAGTAATTATTTTTTTGAAATTGCAAAACTTCAAGCATTGCGAGTGTTATGGCAGAGTCTCACCAAGGATTATGGGCATTCTATTGAGTGTCATATTGTAACACAACCCAGTCGTCGTAATAAAACAATTTACGACTACAACATAAATATGTTACGAACGACCACTGAATGTATGAGTGCTATTCTTGGAAGTAGTAATACCGTTATTAACATGCCTTACGATCATCTATACCATAAGGATAATGAATTTGGAGACCGACTGTCAAGAAATCAATTGTTGATCCTCAAAGAAGAAAGTTATTTTAATGCCGTTTCCAATCCAACGGAAGGCGTTTATTATATTGAAACACTAACACATCAATTGGCACAAAAATCTTTGGATTTATTTAAAGACATAGAAAAAAATGGAGGCTATTTAAAACTTCTTAAACTAGGGGTGGTTCAACGAAAATTGAAAGCGCATGCGCAAAAAGAACAACAGCTTTATGACGAAGGAAGCGAAGGTCTATTAGGTACTCATTTTCAACAAAACGAAATGGATAAAATGAAGTCGGATTTGGAACTCTATGCATTTATCAAACAGCAGACTCGAAAAACACTTATAGAACCTATAATACCCAGAAGAATTTCTGAAAAAAATGAACAAAAACGGTTGAAAAATGAGTAGAAAAAAAGTTCAACATATTGTTTTAGAAGGCGTTCAAATCAAAAATAAAAGTAAACAATCGCTAGAAACCGCAGAAACTATTGCAATAAAATCAAGGTATTCAAAGCAGGATACAACACCAATAGAACATCTAAATTTTTCTGCTGGAACAGCTCCTTTTTTAAGAGGTCCTTACAGTACAATGTATGTGCAGCGTCCATGGACTGTAAGACAATACGCTGGATTTTCAACAGCAGAAGATAGTAATGCTTTTTACAAAAGAAATCTAAAAGCTGGACAAAAGGGGCTTTCAGTCGCATTTGACTTACCAACTCATCGAGGCTATGATAGTGATCACGAACGCGTTGTAGGTGATGTAGGTAAAGCTGGAGTTGCCATTGATTCTGTTGAAGATATGAAATTATTGTTTGATGAAATTCCATTAGATCAAATGAGCGTATCCATGACCATGAATGGTGCAGTATTGCCAATAATGGCGTTTTATATCGTTGCAGCTGAAGAGCAAGGCGTTAAAATGGAACAATTGAGTGGAACAATTCAAAACGATATTTTAAAAGAATTTATGGTGCGGAATACTTATATCTACCCCCCTGAAGCGTCCATGAAAATTGTTTCCGACATCTTTGAGTTTACTAGCAAATACATGCCAAAATTTAACAGTATTAGTATTTCTGGCTACCATATGCAAGAGGCTGGTGCAAGTGCCGAAATAGAACTTGCTTATTCTTTAGCCAATGGAATGGAATACATTCGAAAAGGGTTAGATGCGGGCTTAGAAATAGATACTTTTGCACCACGATTATCTTTTTTCTGGGGTATTGGAATGAATCACTTTATGGAGATCGCAAAACTTCGAGCGGCACGTATGTTATGGGCAAAAATTGTTCAAAAATTCAATCCAAAAAACCCAAAATCTATGGCACTAAGAACCCATTGTCAAACTAGTGGATGGAGTTTAACAGAACAAGATCCGTTCAATAATGTTGCACGCACCTGTATCGAGGCTGCTGCTGCGGTTTTTGGAGGAACCCAAAGTTTACATACAAATGCTTTGGATGAAGCAATTGCGTTACCCACAGATTTTTCAGCTCGAATTGCTAGAAACACTCAACTATACCTTCAAAAAGAAACCCACATTACTAAAACTGTAGATCCTTGGGCTGGAAGTTATTATGTTGAAAAATTAACTCATGAAATCGCCGAAAAAGCATGGAGTCTTATTGAAGAGGTAGAAGCTCTAGGCGGTATGACAAAAGCCATTGAGTCTGGAATTCCAAAACTAAGGATAGAAGAAGCTGCAGCGCGCAAACAGGCCCGAATTGATTCTGGTTTAGACATTATCGTGGGAGTGAATAAATATAAGCTCAAAAATGAAGATACATTACATATATTAGAAGTTGACAATGAACTCGTTAGATCTCAACAACTAGAGCGATTAAACCATACTAAATCTCAGCGCGATTCTGAAAAAGTAAATGTAGTTTTAGCAAAATTAACAAAAGCCGCATCCAATGGTAGTGGAAATTTATTAGCTTTAGCGATAGAAGCTGCAAGAGTTCGTTCGACTCTTGGAGAGATTAGCGATGCGTTAGAACAAAAATTCGGGAGGTATAAAGCAGAAATAAAAACAATTTCAGGAGTGTATAGTAAAGAAATAAAAAACAATCTATCATTTGAGAAGGCTAAACAATTGGCAGATCAATTTGCAAAATTAGAGGGGCGTCGTCCTAGAATAATGATTTCAAAAATGGGACAAGATGGTCACGATCGTGGGGCAAAAGTTGTTGCTACTGGTTATGCAGATTTAGGATTTGACGTTGATCTTGGTCCTCTGTTCCAAACTGCTGAAGAAGCTGCTAAACAAGCTGTTGAAAACGATGTACATATTTTAGGAGTATCATCTTTGGCAGGGGGTCATAAGACACTTGTGCCTAAAGTTATTGAAGCTCTAAAAACATACGGACGGGAAGATATTATGGTAATTGTAGGCGGTGTAATTCCTAAACAAGATTATCAATATTTATTTGATGCTGGAACTGTAGCTGTATTTGGACCTGGTACTAAAATTAGCGAAACCGCAATAACTGTGTTGGAAATCTTAATAAATTAATTATATTTACGTTCCTTAACCAAATCACTTGATAAGTAAGTTACAAATGATGCCCCAAATTTCATATGTCGCTAACGAAAATCATAGCAATTGCAAATCAAAAAGGCGGTGTTAGTAAAACCACAACTGCAATTAATCTTTCTAGTGCTCTTGGCATTTTAGATCAGAAAGTCTTACTTATTGATGTCGATCCACAAGCCAATGCGACTTCAAGTTTAGGTATTCTCCCAAAAAATTTAGAGTTTTCTACAGTAAATCTATTCCAAGGAGATGCAAAAGCAGGACAATGCATCTTAAAAACACAGAATCCAAACTTAAAAATTATTCCTGGATCTATAAAACTCTCAAAACTTGAAATTAATATTAATAACTCCAATTTAGAGTGCTTAAAATTGGCTATTAAAAACCTAAAAGATCAATTTGATTTTATAATTATTGATTGTTCTCCATCATTAGGGTATCTCACTTTAAATTCTTTTGTAGCCGCAGACTCCATCATTATACCTACTCAGTGTGAGTTTTATGCATTGGATGGACTTAGAAACCTGCTATCTACAATTAAGGGCATTAAAAAATCGTTCAACTCAAACTTGACTATTGAAGGCATTTTAATGACAATGTATAACAATCAATTATCTCATAATAAGCATGTTATAACTGAATTAAGAAACAATTTTAAAGATTTAATCTTTAAAACAGTACTCAAAAGAAACATCAGTTTAAGCGAAGCTCCTAGCTTTGGAGTGAGTGTTTTAAATTATAAAATAAACAGTGAAGGCTCTTCAAACTACCTTAATCTATCTAGAGAAATTATGAACAATCAAACTTCAAAGAAACGCAAATTTTTAGCCAAAAAATCCCTCAGATTCTAAAAGAGACCGAAGAAGATATTTCTATTACGTCAACTTCTAGAGAAAGACATTTAGAGCATTTTAGAAGCGTATCAATAAAAGATGAAAATTATGAAAAACTAATCGGCTACACAAAAAAGGAAGTCATTTTCAGTTTAGGCCTAGAATACAATGATATACACTCAAATAGATGGATGTATTACCTTACAGATAAAGTAAGTATGTTTAAGAAAAATTATCTATACCTCTTTTTTATCAATAACAAAGTAATTCAAATTAAATTAAGACGTTTTAAATTAAGTTGAAAACTTGATGAAATTCATAAACAATTTGGTTTTTATTACTGGTAAATAATTGTATTTTTACGTAAACAAAAGAACTCATTAATGGGAAAACTCATTGCCATAGCAAATCAAAAAGGAGGCGTTGGAAAAACCACTACAACGGTTAATCTGGCTGCTTGTTTAGGAGTTTTGGATAAAAAAGTATTGTTGATTGATGCAGATCCACAAGCGAATGCTTCCTCTGGTCTTGGAATAGATGTAGAAGCCGTTTCCATAGGTACATATCAATTATTAGAACATAATTGTACTGCTGAAGAAGCTATCCTCAAGACGACTGCTACAAACGTAGATATTATTCCTGCACATATTGATTTGGTGGCCATCGAAATTGAATTGGTTAATATGGGTCAACGGGAATATATGCTCAAGCAAGTCATCGAATCTGTGAAATCAAATTATGATTATATACTTATTGATTGTGCACCATCGTTAGGACTATTGACTCTTAATGCATTAACTGCTGCAGACTCCGTAATCATCCCAATTCAATGCGAATACTTTGCTTTAGAAGGTTTAGGGAAGTTATTAAACACTATCAAAAGTGTGCAAAAAATTCATAATGAACATTTAGATATTGAGGGACTATTACTTACAATGTACGATTCTCGATTACGACTTTCTAACCAAGTTGTAGAAGAAGTTCAAAGTCACTTTACAAATATGGTTTTTAAAACTATTATTCAACGTAATATACGACTTAGTGAGGCCCCAAGCCATGGAGAAAGTATAATTTATTATGACGTAAATAGCAAAGGTGCTACAAATTACTTAAGTTTGGCTAAAGAAATCATAAGTAAACAGTAAATATAATGGCCAAAGCTATTAAAAAACAAGCATTAGGACGCGGACTCTCTGCTCTATTAAAAGACCCTAAGAAAGATACGGAAACTACAGTAAGTTCAAACAACCTTCAGGTAGGTACTATTATTGAATTAGAGTTATCTCTCATAGAGGTCAATCCGTTTCAACCCAGAACACAATTTAAAGAAGATACCATTCGTGAATTAGCGGCCTCGATTCATGAATTGGGCGTAATTCAACCCATAACTGTTCGCAAAACAAAAGCCGATACATTTCAATTGGTATCAGGCGAACGTCGATTTAGAGCTTCTAAATTATTAGATTTAAAAACAATACCAGCTTTCGTAAGAATGGCAAATGATCAAGAAGCTTTGGAAATGGCCTTGGTTGAAAATATTCAACGTCAAGATTTAGATCCCATCGAAATTGCTTTAAGCTACCAACGATTAATCGATGATATCCAATTGACTCAAGAACAAATGAGTCAACGAGTTGGAAAAAAACGATCAACTATTGCTAATTATTTAAGATTATTAAAACTGGACCCGCTAGTACAAACTGGAATGCGTGATGGATTTATTAGTATGGGGCATGGAAGGGCTATCGTAAATATAAGTTCTTTTGCAGACCAAATTACTCTTTATAAGGATATTATTTCGAATAAATTATCCGTTCGGGAAACTGAAAAATTGGTTAGAGAGCATAGTACCCCAAAACCTGTAAAAACGACAAAACAGAAAGTGTTGCCTAATTATATTCAAAATAGTATTGAAAAAATAGCAACCTATTTTGGTCATAAAATTGATGTGAAAATGGAAAAAAAAGGAGCTGGAAAAATACTTATTCCATTTCATTCAAAGGAAGACTACGAACGCATCTTAAAATTATTTAAACGTGATAAATAATCCGTGGCTTGTTGTCGTTTTTTGCGTATATTCATCAATCAGTTTTGCCCAAAATACAAATGACGCCCAAGACGTGTCAGAAACTGAAGCATATATTCCAATTACCCTAGATCCTTTAGCGCCATCAAAAGCCGCTTTTTATTCTGCATTACTTCCAGGGCTCGGACAAGCAGTTAATAAAAAATATTGGAAAATACCTATTGTATATGCCGCTATGGGAACAAGCATCTATTTTTATTTAGAGAATGACAAAAGTTATAGACGCTACAGAAATGCCTACAAGAGACGTTTATCAGGGTTTACAGATGATGAGTTCTATGGCGAAGGTACCATTCCTCTTCTATCAGATGATTCTCTAATCAGGGCTCAGCAAACACTGAGGCGAAATAAAGAATTATCGTTATTAATCACTATCGGGCTTTATGCTTTAAATATTATTGATGCAAATGTGGATGCCCATTTGTTGCAATATAATGTAGATAAAAACTTAGCGGTCAATCCGTTTATTGACTTCGACACACCAGATACTTCAGCTCAACTTGGATTATCTATAAACTTTAATTTTTAGAATGAAAATAGCACTTTTAGGATACGGGAAAATGGGAAAAGTAATTGAGAAAATTGCTTTAAGTCGCGGACATGAAGTGACTTTAAAAATTGATAAAGACAGTATATCTTATGACATCACGACTGTGGATGTCGCAATTAATTTTAGCACACCCGATTCCGCAGTTGAAAATATTCGTTTAGCGCTCGAAAATAAAATACCTGTAATTTCTGGAACAACAGGTTGGTTATCCGAAATGGAGTCTATTAAAAAAGTGTGTGATGCCCATAACGGTGCATTTATATATGCTTCAAACTTTAGTTTAGGAGTTAATATCTTTTTTGAGCTTAATAAACATTTAGCCAAGATGATGAAAAACTTAACAGACTATCAAGTTGATCTTGAGGAAACTCATCACACTCAAAAAGAAGATGCACCATCTGGTACTGCAATCACGCTCGCTGAAGGAGTGCTTGAACACAGTGCACACGATTCTTGGGAACTTGCGCCTTTGAATGACCCTAGTAAATTAGCAATTACCGCTAAACGTATCGATGCAGTTCCGGGAACTCATACTGTAAATTACAATTCTGAAGTGGATAGTATTTCATTGACACATACAGCTCACAACAGACAAGGGTTTGGATTAGGTGCCGTTGTTGCTGCAGAATGGATTATTGGAAAAACAGGTGTTTTTACAATGAATGACGTGTTAAACATTGGTTAAATTCTGATGAAAATCTGCATTAACTAATAAATTTAGACATTAAAATAACATATAAATATTATGACTTTATCACAGTGGTTTATTTTTTTCTTAGCAATTCAATTGATTCATGGGTTAGGCACTTGGAAACTTTACGCTAAAGCAGGTCGTAAGCCATGGGAAGCATTTGTCCCAATTTATAATGGTATCATTTTTATGAAAATACTCAACCGACCCACTTGGTGGATTGCGTTGTTATTTCTTCCTGTGATCAGTTTAATTATGTTATTTGTAATATGGGTAGAAACCGCTAGAAGTTTTGGGAAAAATACAACATCAGATACTGTGCTGTCAATCCTAACTTTAGGGTTTTACAGCTATTATTTAAACTACTTAACGGATGTGAAACATGTAAATGATCGCAGTTTAAAACCCAAATCTGGTTTGGGAGAATGGGTTAGTTCCATTCTCTTTGCAATAGTAGCTGCAACTATTGTTCATACATATTCCCTTCAACCCTATATTATTCCTTCATCATCTCTTGAAAAATCATTATTAGTAGGGGATTTTTTAATTGTGAGTAAAATGCACTACGGCCCAAGAATTCCTATGACAACTATTGGACTCCCTATGGTACATGATACAATTCCTATATTGAACAAAAAATCGTATTTATTTAATGACAAACTTGAAGAACAAAGCACTTCATTGAAAAGTAAATTCCAACTCCCCTACCTACGAATTCCTGGTTGGGAAAATATCGAACGCAATGAGATTGTTGTTTTTAATCAACCTGCAGATACGCTGCTTGATATGAACGATTTTAGACCAGATAGAAATTATTATAAACCCATTGATAAAAAGACAAATTTGGTCAAACGCTGTGTAGCAATTGCTGGTGACACCCTAGAAATCAGAGATGGTTATGTTTATATTAATGGTATTCAAAATGAACTACCAGATCGAGCTGTCCTACAATTCAGTTACGAAGTGCGCTTAAAACCTGGTAAAACATTTGAAAATAGCATCCTAAAACAACTAAAGACACGTTACGATATTACTGATGGAATTTATATGATGGGGAATAGAATCATTATTCCAGCGGCATCAAATGAAGCGGTACGCGTTTTTAAAAACCATCCAAGTGTCGCTTCGGTTTCACGATATATCGAGCCCAAAGGCCAAGCTGATACTAGCTTATTTCCTCAAGATCCAAGTTACGAATGGAACCGCGATTTTTTTGGACCTCTTTATATTCCTAAAAAAGGAAGCTCTATGGCGTTAAATTTAAAAAATCTTCCTTTGTACAAACGACTGTTGACCGAATATGAAGGTAATACAGTATCAACAAAAGGAAATCAGATTTTTATAAATGGTCAACTTTCGAATACCTATACCTTCAAACAAAACTACTATTGGATGATGGGTGACAACCGTCACAATTCTATAGACGCCCGAGCTTGGGGGTTTGTACCTTTTAACCACGTTGTAGGAAAACCTGTATTCATTTGGATGAGTTGGAATACAAATGGAAAAGGATTTAATAAAATTCGATGGGATCGTATGTTCTCAACTGTGCATGCCGATGGTGAACGCACCTCCTATTTTATTCCGTTTTTAGTCTTATTAGCAGGATGGATTGGGTTTAGTAAATGGCGAAAAAGAAAAAATACAACGGTCTAATACATTTGAATGACTCTCCTTTATCCGACTTATTTTCCTAACATTGCTTCTTATATAGTAATGGCACAGTCGAAGACATTCGTTTTTGAAATATGTGATTCTTACCAAAAACAAACCTATAGAAACCGATGTTATATTTATGGAGCTAATGGAAAACTTAGCCTTAATATCCCCGTTCATTATTCGCAAAAAAACAGGAAAAACACCAAAGAAGTAAAAATTGAGAACAGTTCAAAATGGCAATCTATACACTGGAAATCTATTGAAAGCGCCTATAAAACCTCTCCATTTTTCGAATTTTACGAGGATGAGTTTAAACAACTCTTTGAAACTCCAAAAGAATTACTTTTAGATTTTAATTTAGAATGTATTAGAGTCATTAATAGCTGTATAGACTATCAACCTGTAATATCATATTCAAAACAATTTTCAAAAACCACTTCAGAAACAGATTACCGATTTTTGGTCAATGCTCGTAAAGAATCTAAAATTGAAACAAAACCCTATATCCAAGTATTTCAAGACAAACATGGGGCTTTAAGTAATTTAAGCATCCTAGATTTATTATATAACGAAGGTCCAAATACCCTAAATTATTTAAAAAATCACCCACTCAACTATTAAAATTAGAAAAATCTGGCATTCATATTCTTGCAGGTTGATGCTATTGTTTAAGGATTCAGTGAAAATTCAGAGCGAATCGGAAAGTGGTCGGAATAAGGAATTCTATAGTTTTTAAAATTCACAGGAATGAAGCTTTGATCTGCTAAAATAAAATCTATTCGAAATGGAAAATATTTAAAATCAAAGGTCTTGCCAAATCCAGATCCCGAAGCCTCAAAAGCATCCATTAAATCTCCTTTCAAAATTCGATACACATAAGAATAAATGGTATTGTTAAAATCTCCGCAGATCAAAACTTTGTAAGGAGATTTTGCCACATGATTAGCTACCAATTCCGCTTGGTATTGTTGAGCTTTAAAAGTGATTCCAAGACGATTTAGGAGCTTGTTAGATTGCTCAGAATCAAGAGTTTCAACATCCATATTGGCATCAATCCCAGTCGATTGAAGGTGGGCGTTATAAACGCGAATGGTATCAGATTTAATGAGGATATCGGCAAAAATGGCACTGTTTGCAGAGTTAGGGAAATCAATAAAACCAGACTTCAAAATTTTATAGGTGGAAAATATCGCGAGTTCTGACTTTTTATTTTTAGATGCGTTAGTTTGATGTTGATAAGTATAGGATTTAAAATCCAAATCCGAACTTGAATCGTATTCTTGAAAACACAAAATATTAGGAGATTCTTTAGTTATAAATTCCTGAATTTTAATCGTAATGGTTTTGTCATCAATCCAATTATATAGATTAAACAACCGCACATTATAGCTCATTACCGAAAAAGTGTCTTTTGACTTTGAAACGGATTCTGATGGAAACTTGTAAAATGATATAACTTGGTTGTATCCTACAATGAGAACTAACAGTGAGAGCATGACTTGTTTTTTTAATTTGATAAGCCAATATATCACAAAAAGAATATTCAAAACAATCAAAAAAGGAACAGTTAAACTAAGGGTAGATAACAATGCAAAGGATTTAGGAGGGACATAAGATAATCCAAAGGATAAAAGCAATAAGAGTGCAAGAACTGAATTAATCAGAAATATCAGTTTATTAAAAAGGGTTAAGTTTTTCAAATCACTCTATTTACCAGCTCGGAATAAAAAATCATTTTCTGCTTGTGTTAAACTATCGTAGCCACTTTTACTAATTTTATCTAAAATAAGATCAATTTGTTTTTGATGGGTAAACTTTTCAAACTCTTCTTTTTTCTTTCCAGCAAAAGAATCCCTTTTT
>Ga0233399_1000845_pt1 | contig 11144 bp, 9 predicted proteins | sample 43DmetaG_FD_182698 | JGI IMG/M metagenome (GOLD analysis project Ga0233399, IMG submission 182698) | Seawater microbial communities from Monterey Bay, California, United States - 43D | ecosystem: Environmental > Aquatic > Marine > Coastal | place: USA: California | collected 2016-11-08 | reverse complement strand
ATTTAAGCTTAAGACCTGCTATAGCAACAGGTACAACCGTGTTAGCAGCAGGTTTTACAGATAGAGGGCCAACAGATGAAGTTATTCAAGTGACAAGCTTGAGCGAATTCGAGCAAATTTACGGGGCGCCAACTACCCCAGCTGAAAGATATTTCTATCATTCCGTTAGACCGCTGTTTAATTCACCGGCGAATATTTTAACATATCGCCTACCATATGGTAGTGCTACAGGTGCTGGTTTCGGTAATAGTTACGGTGCACTAGTATACCCATGTAGCGCGGTTGCTTTATCTAGTACCGGTATTTATTCAGATACCTTTTCACAGGTAACAAATGACATCGGCGAAAATGTACCGACAAACTATATTTTAGGTAAGCCAGTACACTACGAACTTACACAAGAGCAATTCTTTAGTATACAGCAAAGACAAGGCTTTGAATGGTCAGATACAATTAACCCGAAGCCATCAACTTTTGCAGATCTTGGCGGAGCAGCTGTTATTGTTCTCAATAAAGGTCAGACAACTGTTAATAATAAGTATGAAGGTTTTTATGTAGGTCTTGCTGATAATACAAACTTAAACGAAGCGACAAACTTTGATGCTATTCTTACAGCTGAAACAGTAGGTACTAGTGCCACATCAACGAGTTCATACTTACGTTTACCGGAAGGTCGACTTAATTTTGCATTATCAGCACTAAATGACGCTCAAACAAATACGTTTGGTCAGGAATCAGATAGTGTTGCTGAAATCATGGAAAATCTTACTGATTATGATATTGCGAAACCAGGATTTGACGATACATTATCTGTCGGTCTATTCAAACTTAGACAATCAGTATTTGCTTCTGATGTTATTAAGTTAGATTACGTTCTATCGGAGAGTTATGTAGGTTCTTTCGATTACCATCGTCAACAGCAATCACAAACCGGTGGAGCAGCTCAGAGCTTCTTCTTAGGATTTAAAGAAGACCAATCACCGAACGTAGAAGTACTTATTAATGATAATCTCTCACATAGAAATGGTGATACATGGCTAGGTCTTGATGGGTTACCTATTAATAAAGTTAGATTAGCTTCAACTAAGTTTAGTACAGAATCTCTTGCAGCTGCTAATTGGCCTGTTCTTTCATCTGGTTACATACCTACTGGTTATGAAACTGCTGCGCCTTTTGTTTCAGCAGCTCTTATTGATACAGCAGAAACGCTAGGCGTTGCAGATAGCTTATTCACAGTAGGTGCATATACTAATGCAAATCTACAGTCAACACAGAAAGATCTTGGTTCTATTCCGCAAAAGCTTGATAGATTACTTGATACTGTTGAAAATCCAGATATCTTTGATATCGATATTACGATTGAAGCCGGTTTAGGTACAATTAATGCTGGTAGAGAAGCTAACGGTGCTGGTAAGTACTATGATGATCTAACTAATGTGCCAATGTCTGGTTTTGCTAAATCTGATATTACATTAATTAGTCAAGATGCGCAGACTTATAGAGATAACTGGAAGACAGTCTACAATAGATTTAACGACTTCGCAGAGAAGAAGAGAAAGGATCACTTGTTTATTGCTGACCTTCCTAGACCGATCTTCTTAGAAGGCGCAAACTTCAAGACATTACAAGATCCTAAAAAGAACTTCTCGTTAAATATCAATAAGCCTATCCAAGCATTCACGTCTATCTTGAATTCTAGCTACTCAACAACGTATGCTGCTTGGACTAAAGTTTATGATGCGGTGTTAGATGATCAGACATGGGTACCATTCTCTGGTACTGCTGCTGAGATAATGGCTAATACTGATAGTAACTTCCAACCTTGGTTCGCACCAGCTGGTTTCACACGAGGAAGAGTAGGTAGTGTTAATGACATATGTCTCTACCCGAAACAGAAACAAAGAGATCAGTTATATAAGATTTCAGTTAACCCTGTTGCGTTCTTCCCAGGAGAAGGTTTTGTTACTTTCGGGCAGAAAACATTGCAATCAGCGCCGACTGCGTTTGATAGAATTAATGTTCGTCGTCTGTTCTTAAACTTAGAGAAGTCAACACGTACAACTATGAAGTATTTCATATTTGAACCTAATACGCTCCTTACGAGAACTCGTATCATTAACACACTAACTCCTATCTTTGAGAATGCAAAGAATACGGAAGGTGTTTATGATTACTTGATCGTTTGCGATGAGAGAAACAATACCCCAGATATCATTGATCAAAATGAGCTTGTGGTTGACATCTATCTGAAGCCAGTAAGAGCTGCTGAGTTTATTCTTGTTAATTTCTACGCAACAAGAACCGGTACAGATTTTAACGAAATCATCGGATAATATTAACACTTAACAAATTAAGCCGGTCTGAAAAGACCGGCTTTTTTTAGATTAATTGCCAGCTATTTTTGTTCTTATCTTTAACATGTTTCTGCTTTTGGTTAGTGATACGTGACATTTTAGGTCCGTTGATACCGTAACATTCATTCCACTTAAATCTATATAACGATTTTATCTCGCCAGTATCAATACATTTCATTGTAACAGTACCTTTACAGTTACCGTTATTTGACCCTCCCTGATCTCTTTCCAATCCAATCAACCTACCTTCTCTGTATACTTCCTTCATTCGTTTCGAATGGTTAGGTCTTTTTCTACCTTGTAATTTTGAATGCGGTACGTTTAAGGTTCCGTTTTTTTTCTTTGTTTCAATCATCTTCTTAGCTATTTCGGGGGATCGTTTGACCCCACGTCGAGTATTAGCAGATTTTTTTATAGATTCAGCTGTACAGATGACACCTGTCTGCCCATACTTTGAGAGTTTCGTTTGGTTGGCTTTTTTAACAGCGCGACGCTGTTGCTCTGTATTCATCTCATTATATGATGGTGGTCTACCTGCGACGGGAGAGCTATTGATGCACAATTCTTCATGAAAGGCTTTATCTAGGTGCGTCTGCTCAATACATGACAGTGCTGTGATATCATTAATCCTCTCTATAACTGTAAATTGCAGCTGGTCAGCTCTTTTATTGAAGATAAACTGTAGTTGTCTGTTATGGTGATTGTTATACTTTAAGTTAGATAGGTGAGTTGTAAATCTGTGTTTAAAGTTTTTAGCTGAGCCAATATAGAACTTTCCAGTTGATATATCTGTTATCTTATAAATTCCTGGTAATTCTAGGTATGCTTCTTGTATCATGTTTTGCATATAATTATTTATTCTAAAAGTCTCGGATTGTTTGTTATATTTTGTTAATTTATTCATATAAATTTTAAGGTGTTTGAATAAATATTATTATAATGAATACTATGAACACAAACCAGGAGGTACCAAATGGCTGATGTCAAGCAAACGATACAGGATTTTTATACCCAGGCTCAAGCAAAAGACTTCGCGAGAAATAATCTGTTTAGAGTGTTAAACATTGACTTTGGAGATGGCAGTGATGTATCTATCGGTGAAGAAGATTTAGTTTATGTAACAACAGCGACTCTACCTGGTAAAACTATTCAAGATGTTACAATTCCTTACATGGGACTAGACTTTCATGTACCTGGCACCGTTAAATATAATGGTTCAGAGGGATATTCGCTAACTTTTAGAGCTGATGAATCATATAATCTATATGATAAATTCCAGCAAGTAATTAATGATACATTTAACGATGAGGATTCAACAGGTAACTACTTCACTCCAAAAGCTAGCTCTGTTATTGACTTAGTACAGTTAGATAAAGAATTGAATAGAGTTTCTCAATACCAGTTAGTTGGTTGTAGTATCAGAAGCGTCGGTGATTTATCGTATGATGTTACAGCAACTGGTGAAGTGCAGACGTTTACAGTAACTGTTGCTTACCACTATTACAGAAAAACAGCATAAATTTAATTAATTTACTAAAAGGCCGTATCGTTTGATACGGCTTTTTTTTGCTTAAATATTATATATGGGTATATTAAACGCAGCAAATAATGCATTACAGGGAGTTTCAAACCTTACGCAAGGTGCGTTAGGCGGTACATTAGCGCAACCAAATGTAAATCTTTTTGGTACAAATATACCCGGGGTACCGTTAGTAAGCTTTAGAAATAATTTTATTAGATCTATGGAGACGTGGGTCGGGGCTTTACCACTAAGAACGCAGTGGGTTGTATTGTTCGATTCCTTTCCTGTAGGTTTGAATACAGATATTTTACAGGCTTTAGAACCAGTTCAAGGTGATAAAAAAGGATTTGATATAGATAGAGCTAAAGCCTTCTTAACATCTTACCCTGCGCAGGGCATTGTTGGCTGTATATTCGCGCAAGGAGCGGATATACCTGATGATACCATACAGTCACCGGTAGCGTCAATTACAAACAATAGAGGATTTATACCTGGAAGAATATCCGGCAATAGATCTGAATTTAGCCCATTGACGTTACAGTTTAGAGAGACTAACTCTTCTTTTATCGATTCTGTTATTAGACCGTGGGTTATATTAGGTGGACATGCCGGGATGGTAGCCAGGGATGAAAATAATAAACCCGAACTTAGCCCTAAATCAAATATTACTGTAGTGCAGTATACGAGATCATATCAAGGTGTATCTCAAATACCTCGTAAGGTGTGGAATTTCTACAACTGTGTACCATTTAGTGTTGGTAGTAGAAACTTAACATATGATGCTGAATCTGTGCAGATAGACACCACGCAATGGAATTACAGTCATTATACGGTCAGTGACAACCTATACTTGCCTTTACCTGATCTAATTGATAAATTATTTTAATGATAGAGAGCAAAATACCTATTAATTTAATTAGAGGTACTGTTTACTTTAAGGAGTTTTCTTTTTACGAGTATAAAAATATATGTAAAATGCTTATCTCTGATGATATTTATGATATAGATAAATGCTTTGAAACCATATTAGCAAGAATCGAAGCAAGTTTTAGTCTAAACATAATAGAAAAATTTGAATGTTTAGTAAATATTAGAAATTCTATACTCGGTAAAGAGCTTATTTTAAATTTAGATGAGAGACGTGTCACTTTTGATTTATCAAGTCAGCTATTAAATTTAATTGAAGAAGCAGAATTTACTTTTGGTGACTGTGATTTTAAGACTCCATGCTTTTTTATACATTCAAGCATTCAACATGCTGCAGCAGATTATCTTTACAGCTATAAGGGTAGAGATATTAGCAATGCTACCTTAGATGAAAAATTACAAATTCTTAATACATTAGACTTATCTATAATAAAACTTGCTAGTGAGGTAGAAAGAATTAGAGAGCAAAATAAGATTAGTATATTAAACGATATAGTTGATATTAACATATACGATACAAATATATTATACTTTTTAAAAAATATTATTATTAGTGATCTTATGGACTTGTATTCTTTTGAGTATCAAATACTACGTCATCTCAATTTAAAGGGTAATGACTTGCAATATTATACATACCCCGAGCTTAAAATTAAAATTAATATGCTTATGAAGGAAAAAGAAGAAAAACAGAATAGTAGCAATTCTAGATCAATTGAGTAAATATTTTTATGTCTGAAATCACCAGTTTAATTGAAGAGATTAAGAAATCTAAAAAGAACATACAAGTGTTTGTACCTTCTATAGGTAGCACTGTTACTCTCAATCCGATTACTCTCGCTCAGCAGTCAAAAATTATTGAAACTGTTTCCGGTGATGTTGAAATTGCTAATAACCCCATTTTAGCTTTACTTGAATTTAATTCAATAACCTTCAATATTATTAAAAATAACGTAGTTGAGTATCAGCCTATCTTTAATACTATAGATAGAGTTAACTTTATTATTGCTTTAAAGAGCTATTTAGACCGCGAAGTAGTTGTAGATGACGTAAAGTTCGACTTACCGGAAATATTGAAGAGAAATCAAACTTTAGAGTACCTCATACAAGATGACATGTTAGCTTCTGGAGATATATCTATTGAGGTTTCAGTTCCATCTCTTGAGACTGATAATATTGTTAATAATCTACTTTTACGTAAATATAAAACTTCAAATTCACAAAATAAAAAATTATTAAGTGATGTTTATATATTTGAAGCGTTAAAATTTATCGATAAGATCTCGATCGGGAATCATTCACAGATAATTAAAAAGGATATAAAAAGTTTAAATCTTCTTAGAGAGATAGATATTATGACTCTTAAGCCAGTTTTTGATTACATAAATAGAGTTCGCGAATTAGAAGAGGCATACGCAAAAAATACGGTAGATAGTAATATACTTGATCTTACACCTGATATATTTATATCCTAGCTTTAGGATATAAATATATACATGGCAGATACAACTATTGCAGAAGCAATCTCTATATTAACTAAAGTTTCAGCGGATACCGCTACGAGGCTTAAGGCTTTAGAGAGTGGTAAAGGTACGGTAGCTCAAAAAGCATCTAATGTACCTCGTAAGGTTGTAAAAAAAGCTGAACCCGTAATTATAACCGATTTTGGACCGAAGGCTGAAAAGGATTTAGCTAGAATTGGAGGTGATGCTGATGCGGAAAGAGCAAAAACCGAAAAGGAGAAAAATAATAATAACAATCTTTTAAAATTGTTAGGTCTAGCGGGAGCTGCAGCTCTAGCATTGAAGTTTTTATTTGACGGTGAAGGGTTTACCGGTCTTATCCAAGGCTTTCAATCTGCAGTAAAAACAGTAACCAAATTTGCTAGTAAAGCAAAAGGACTGGTTGATGATATTGGTAAAAAAATAGGTACTTTTGCTGATGATATTGGTAAAAAAATAGGTACTTTTGCTGATGATATTGGTAAAAAAATAGGTACTTTTGCTGATGATTCTGTAAAAGCACTGAAAAAAATTGGTGAAAAGGCAACTACTTTTGTTGATGATATAGCTGGTATTGATATAAAGCAGTCATTGGATAATATTAGTAACAAGGTAGGGTCATTTGTCGATGATACAGTTAAAGGTCTGAAAAATGTAGTTGGTAAAATTAATCCTTTTAGTAGTCAAGTTGATGATTTAGGTAAAGCTGCAGCTGCAGCTACTAAAGGAGGAGCAGCTGCTGGTGGTAGTATCCCTAAGAAGTCGGGGTTCTTCTCTAAGATCGCATCCGGCGCTAAAAAAGCTGGAGGTAAGATCGCATCCGGCGCTAAAAAAGCTGGAGGTAAGATCGCATCCGGCGCTAAAAAAGCTGGAGGTAAGGCATTAAAATTTGCAAAGGATAAGATTTTAAAACCTGTAGGTACCGCTATAGGCAAAGTTAAACCGCTTAGGTTATTAAAGGGGTTAGCCAAGAGCCCACTTTTAGCACCTGTTTTAGAGAGCTTTTTTGCCGGTAAAGATATTAATAATATGATTGATCAGTACACAGCAGGTGAACTAGATCAAAACCAATTAAATGAAGCAGTAGGTAAGCGTTTAATTGAAGCCGTTACAGGTGTTATTGGTGGAGCTGGTGGCGCTATTCTCGGAGGTACACTTGGATCAGCAATCCCAGTAGCGGGTAACATAATTGGCGCTATTGCTGGTGGCGTATTAGGCGACGTAGGTGGTAGAGCTATCGGCGGTCTAATTTCAAAGGCGTTGGGATCTAAGACTGGTGAAATCGGTGAATGGACATTGAGTTCCCCGTTATTTAAAGTTCCGGAAAATATATCTTCTAATTTTCAGCGATCAACGCCGATTGAAATTGAAGATGGTATTATTACAAAGAATGGTGAAGTTATAAAGCCAAATAAAGACGATACATTATACGCGATGAAAGATGGGGGACCTCTAGTTGATATACTCACAAAAGGCTCATCACAGCAGACATCACAGCTCAAAATCCTTACGAGTATGAGCGGTGAGCTACTCAATACTCAGATTGAACTTCTAAAAGAGAATATAAGCCTTCTTAGAGAAATAGCTGATAAAACAGGTGTAGGTGCAAATATTATCACAAATACCAATAATAGCGTAACTAATATGAATAGTCAGCGAAGCTTAAGAGACCTTCAAGAGATGTACGTCTAATAAATAATAGTATATGAGCAATCTTTGGAATTTACAGTTTGGTGGTACTGCAGCTTTGCCTATTCTAACTAGAGGTGAGAGTAAGTTAAGTGACTCGACGACCGATATTAAGGACCTTACAAATCTAGGAATTTACGGTGATCAATCAAACCAGGCAAAAGACCCTATCAATGTTATACAGGATTTTCAATGGACAAACAGTCCAAAAAGTTCGAGAGATGATGTACCAAAACTACAGATGATTGAACAGCGAATTGTTCTTAACTCGACAGTAACTAATATGGTGTACTCAGCGTTAGCTTCAGCAGATAATTTATCTTCACTCGGTAATACAGCTGCTGGGTTAGCCAGCAGATTTTTTCCTAAAGAAGATGTACAGGATACGACAGCTAGCGCCGAGACTGTAGATAATGCAGTCACAACAGCAGAAGAACAATCAAATAAATCGAAAACACGAGAAGCTTTTGAAGCGATTATGCAAGGCGGTTTTTTTAAGACGTTTGATAGTGAAGTATTGAGACCGTATGATGGTCTTTACGCAACAGAATATACCGGGTTTAATTATTACTTCCCTTATCTAGAAGACTCGTATAGAGAGATAACAAACGCATTCGGTGAAGGTGAAGGTAATATTCTAACTCCTATTGCTGATCTTGCAGCGGACGCAGCTACACTGACTAGCGCATTAAACATCGTTAAGCCCGGTACGTATATAGAAAAATCCAAGCAGTTCACTATGGGTGATACTGGGAGACAGCTTAGCTTTACACTTCCATTACTTAATACTGGTTCATTTGATGATGTTAGACGTAATTGGCAGTTAATATTCGGGTTAGTGTATCAAAATAGACCAGGTAGAGTGAGTAAAAGTATTATCGATCAACCAGTTATATATGAAGTTCATCTACCAGGAGTGGCGTATATGCCGTATGCATATATTTCAAGTCTCTCGGTCAAGTTCTTAGGTAACAGACGTGAAATGGAGTTAGATGTACCTATTATGAACGAGGGTGTAAATGGCGGTACAGCAAATAATATAGGTAATATTAAGACAGTTATACCTGATGCTTACGAGCTATCCGTAACAGTCACCGGTCTAAATGAAGAGACTAGAAATTTTATTTACGCGAGTGTTAAAAAGGATAAGCTAACAGTGAATAAGCCTATCGATAGTTAAATTTGCGTCGATGCTGTAATTAGTTTTAAGTTATAAATAATAATATGGCAGGTAAGTATCAAAACGATATAGACATATTACCAGATTTAGAACTATACAGGTATGAAAATATTTTCAGGGTTCATGAACGAGGTGAAAATAATTTCTTCTTTTATAATATATTAAGTAAGCTAGAGTTACCTGAAGATATAAATGAAGGTGTGTTTGACTATGTTAAGTATAGCTCGGCTCTCCCGTTAACTACTTTAAGCTATAGAATTTACGGTACAACATATCTTTGGTGGTTAATAATGATTGTTAATAATATTAAGAATCCAGGTAAGATTGAATCAGGAGTAAAAATACGTTTTATAAAGAAGGCGTTTCTTAAGGTAGTACTACAGAGTATTAAAGATCAATTACAATGAGGTATACTAACGATACAGTATATGATGAGAGATTTAGCTATATTATCGATAATGAGAAATATATATTTAAAGCAACTCTCTTTAATCCCGACGGCGACTTAATAACATTAACGAAGAGTACAGTTTTAGAATTAAATCTATTCGATAATATATTTGATCCATGGTTGAAAGGTATTATTATATTAGATAATACAGATGACGCGTTAGAAAGATTTGTACAAGCACCGGACGATATTGAATTTACCGATAAAAGTAAACAGAAAGGTTATACTGTAAGAGGTGATGGTAGAGATTTATTAAAGATTGAGATACTACCGATTGACGGTAATAAGCAAGATTATAATACGAACAACGATGAGTATAATAAATTATTTGCTTTAAAGTATATATTCTGTTTAGAAGATGAAGAGTCGTTGCAATATAATGATAGAAGTGCTAAAAAATATACAATTGTAGATTACGACCTAGAAATTTTAAAAGAGAGAAAAGGTTTTTTTAGTAGTGCTAATGTCGTTGATGACGATACAGGTATAATGACTCAATTAAGTAATAAGAGTAGAGAGGTACCTACCGGTAAATGTATAAAAAGCATTATTACAAGTGGTTTATCAGATAAGCTAGCCATAAAAACTAATATAGACGTTAATACAGGAGAAGAGATAACGCCATTTTTTGAAGACGGTTCATCTAGAATATTTTATTCCTCACCGGCTGAAAATACTTCATATGATGATTTACTGTATATATTGCAACGACATGTCAGTAGCGATACTAAGAATGATTTTAGTATATTCAAGAAAGAAAATTTTACCGGTGAGTATACTTTACAGGGAGCTTTTGATATATTTAAAGCAGCTTATAACCCTGAATCAGGTAAAACGGGTGTCAGATTTCTAGAAAATTTTACCGTTACCGGGTCTAGTCGTGAGTCAAACAGTATTATTGAAAAAGAGCAAAAAAAGCCTGATAATGCGTTAGAGTTCGGCGAAAAAAGTGAAATTCTAGATTTTAAATTTTTTAATACAGCTTCGCGAATTCGTAGAGAAAAAATTAAAACTTATATTACTCATTCTTACGATTTTAATAAAAAGGAATTTAACATTAATATGCAAGATGCTAATATTGAGACAGCAAAAGAGGTATTTGCTGATAATTACGTATCTACGATGAAGGGTAAGGATAGATCACCCTATCCGAACTTTATTGTTAATGGAATGCAGCGAGAGAATCTAACCTATGAGAATATATTCTCAGAGTACGGTGATAACCCAGAGATTCGTAAATCATATGGTATTAACAGGCTATTAAAGAATGCTCTGATAACAAATATGGGTATTGAAATAACTGTTAAAGGTCAGTTGCAGCGTAAATCTGGTAGATTTTTTAGTATAGATAGAGCTGGTGATTATATTGATAACCCGTTTGATAATAAAATGCTCGGAATATATTTTATAATTGATGTGCATCATCTTTTTATTGATGATACAGCATATCTTAATAAATTAATAGCAATTAAAACCTACCACTTCGATAATCCAAAATATAAGGAGAGTTTAGTATGAG